>Ga0222713_10000041_pt1 | contig 119946 bp, 124 predicted proteins | sample C33_649DmetaG_FD_165061 | JGI IMG/M metagenome (GOLD analysis project Ga0222713, IMG submission 165061) | Estuarine water microbial communities from San Francisco Bay, California, United States - C33_649D | ecosystem: Environmental > Aquatic > Marine > Unclassified | place: USA: California...
CCATACGTTGGCATTCAAGTTCATAGTCACATGGATTTGTGTCATCGTCTGAAAATCCACTTAAAAAGTCTCCTACAGGATACTTGTACTTTGATTCTTTTATCATTGTTCTTGTTGTTTAAAGGTTAGTAGTAAATAAATCCTAATTGAAATTGAGCAAGTTTTGTGTCATCCTCATCACTAGATAAACCAAGCGAGATACTTTGACCACTACATGTACATGTAGGATTGCCTTCTTTATTTAATCCAAAGTGAATAAAACCTGCACTAATTGGATTCATGTGTTTAAAATCACTGTGTAACATGATTTCACCAAAAACAATAATTTCTTTGTCTTTAGTCTTAATGTACTTTGCTTTTGCCATTTGTTTGTTTTTAAAATTAGAAGTCAGGACAGGATTCGAACCTGTACGCACACATTAAGGTGGTGCTTTGATATGTTTTCTAGTGTCCACTACATGTTCCCTTAACTTTGTAGCAACTGCTGTCATCTCACATAGCGTCTAACCAATTCCGCCACCTGACTGTGTTGCTTGTCTTTCCAAGCTGTCACGATTTTGCTAGTGTCAGACAATTGTTTTGCCTCTCATTACCTCACTAGTTTTGGGGAGCGTCTACCTGATTACCCGCATCCATTCCTCCTTGCAGGGGAAAATTTCTTTGTTTCATCTCTTCATCTAGAGATTGATCTGGACTATAGATTTTGTTACAGTTGCCACAAATGTGAAACTCTCCATCATCTGTCCATTTATTGACAAATTCACCTTCTTTTATGTGAGGTGAGCATGTTTTACAATTACATGCGTTTGCTGTACCACAATGTGGACAATGAAAGGCTCCCATCATATTAGTGTAGTTTTATTGTACTTTAACAAAAGAATTTTTTGAGATCTACCAAACTGAACTTTAATGGCTTCTCCAGGAATAACATTAATTACTTGCCCTGTACCAAACTTTGTGTGTTTTACAATTTGACCAATTGTATACTCACTTTCAATGGGTTCTTCTTTTTTAGCCTTTGCCATGATTTGTTATTTTTTAGGTATCTTGATATTTAATTCTTCATGAGTTACTGGTTTGTAATCAGTGTTCTCACAAGACACGCAATAATATTTTGGTTCATTAATGATATTTTCATGGACATGCCCATGTATGTTTCCATAAACTCTTTCAAGTTCAAAAGGATGTACTGGACAGTGTGTTAACCAAAAACCTTTGTGTTTAATCATTCCTGATACACTGTGAACATGTTTCAATAGCTCTGCTACATCTTGGTGTCTATCATGATTACCCAGAACCACATGCTTCACGCCATTAAGACGTGAGAGCAAGTGATAAGGGCTTTTCTTTTCCATGGATACATCTCCAAGAATATAAGTAACATCACGTTTTGAAACAGTATTATTCCAACGTTGGATTATGAATTCATCATGCTCTTCAGCACATGAAAATCCACGTTTAATGGCCATATTTGTATGACCAAAGTGAAGATCTGCAATAAAACGAATTGTGCTCATACTTTAGATTGTTATTTTCTCTTTGATAAGTTTGTCAACTTTCTTAGACATGTAATTTACTAAATCTTTTGGAAGATTTTTGATATCTGTCATCTGAATAAAGTAGTCAAACATTTCTTTAGAAGGAACATGTTCTTCAATAGCAATCTGAATAACTTGGAAACCTAGTAACTGAGCACGCGTAACTTTCTTACGTGTATCATCAATTGCACTACGTCCTCCATATCCAGATGCACTTGGAGCACCATCTGATAATACAATAAGTAAACCTTGATTTTCTGTTTGACCACGCATACGTCTAGCTGCAGCAAATATAGCATCACCGTCTCTATTGTTTGCATGTGCTTCAACAGAACCAAGAGAAAAAGAATCTGTTATATATCCTTTTTCACGATATACTGTCATGTCAACAGAATCTCTACCATTTGTATCAGCAGTGTGACCATAGATAAACAATTCTACATCAGGCATTTTCTTGAAAACTTCATTAATAAAAATTGCAGCTTCTCTTGCTTTTTGAATTTTAGAACCTCCCATAGATCCAGACTCATCAATAAGAACACCAACGCAAACTTTGCTTGTTGTTACTTGACCAAATCTTTCATAAATAGTAGGAACTTGTTGAGCAGCTTCTGCAATCTTATTAGTATCCAAACGTCCTGAACGCATAGATTTCATGCTAAACTCATAGTTTTTACTCTTGCGAGAAAACAACTTTTGTAACACAGCAGCTTTTGTTGTGTCAATTTTAGTTATAGCATCTCTATATTTATCTTTAGAACGTGTGTTTACTTCAGCTTTTTTCCAGTAAACATTTCCTTGAGAAGTTTCACCTTCATCATCCCAATTGAAATCTGACTTTGGTGGACTTGGAGCAGTTTCAGACATATCATCTACGAAATCTTCAAACTCACCACTAAAATCTTCACCACCAGGAGAGCCTTCTTCAGGATTAATCAATGCAGCCATCATTTCTTTGGCAAAGTCATTTAGTTCAGACTTATCCATTTCAGGTTTTGGCTTGCTTGGACTTGGCGTACCAGTTCCTTCAGAGTCATCTTCATCAGATTCATCTTCACCAGATCCACCACCTCCAGGAGGTTCTTCTTCTTTTTCAGTATATTTGTATACAATGTTTGATAAACTTGTTGCCATACTAGCACAACTATCATAATCATTTGGTATACCACCATGCTTCTTAAGAATACGTTCCATTGCTTTCAAAGGTTCAGCAAAATCTTCCATGTCTTCTTCAGAAATATTAGCTGGATAGCGTAACATTTTTACCACAAGATCAAGTAAACGTTTTTGCTTTGGTTCTTCTACACCAGGTCCTTCATAGTTTTCAAATCTATGTTCTTTGTATTTTTGTACAAACTTTAAATAACCAGGAAGACGGTCTGCAAGTTTCTTGTCAATACGTTCTGTGTTTAATACACTTGTAATCAAGTCTTTAACACTAACTCCTTTTGAAGTGTCACGCAATAACATTGTCTTGTTATATTCTTGTGTTGTCTGCATTGTTGCAAGAGCAGCATTTTGAATAGCAGCGCCATAAAAAGCATCTAATAACTTTTCATCTCTGTCAAGGTACTTACCATCTTCATCTCTAAGCATGCTTAAAGGTACTTGAACTTTGGCATCTGTATAACCTCTTTTAGATGTTTGGATATCATTAGAATACTTAAATGTTTTAGGTACACCAATAACTCTAAACATAGAGCCAATCATTTTAGAAGCTTCCTTCAGTGAGTTGTCATTTCTGATAAAGTATGAAGAGTATGAACTCCTATCTTTATCCCAGTTGAAGAAACGCTTTGATTCATCATTGAATGTATACGCGTCTTCAGCTCTTCTGTTAAACCAGTCTTTTACTAATTTGCTCATATGAATGTATTTAAAAAAAGAGGGAGTATTTCATCCCTCTTTATAATTTTGGTATGCTTAAAAAGCAGAAACAATAGAAAGTACTTTGCTACGCTCAGATACACCAATACCATCTTCAAACAAAGGCATGATTGTAGCAAGCAATGCTTTATCTACATCAAAACCATCTGCAATAAGACTTGCAGCTTGAAGTGTATGACGAACAGAAACAGCTGTTGAAAGTTCTTGCTCTTTGTACTGCTTGCGTATCTCATTAGATACACGTACAATTGCAGTTGCAAACTTTTCATCAATTCCTGTACGTAACTTAAGAATGTTTACCTCATCTTTTTCAATTGGGTAATCAAGTTCTATAGGAAAAAATCTGTCCAACAATGCACGGTCAATTGAATGAGTACCTGAATACTCAGAACCAAGGTTAGCAGTTGCAAAGAACACAGTGTTCTCATTAACAGCAATCCTACGATCACAATCTTCACATGCAATATCTACTGGTAAGTAACGTCTTTTATCCAAACATGGAAACAAGATATTATTTGCAGCAAGAGGTGAACGATTCAACTCATCTAACAACATAATACCACCAGCTTGAATGTTATTAACAAAAGGAGCAAACTCAAATGATGAGTGACCTTCATTGTTCAAACGGTGAACGCCAAGTAATGCTGATTGAGCATCTTGAACAGTACCCATGTCTTGGATGTACATGTTTCTTTCCATTGCAAGTGCAAGGTGAGATACAATTTCTGTTTTACCAGAACCTGTTGGCCCTATAAGCAAAGTGTTTTCCCCTCTCAATACATTTCTCACAAGCAAGAACCACATGTCTGGATCAATGTGGAAACCACAGTCATCAACAGAAGGTACAGGGTAATTTGCTGCAATAGTACGTTTAAGGTTTGTTCCTGAAGGAATTTCACCTGCAACAGTTGGTTTTGGAGCTATCATTGCGTCCCAGTCATATTCATAACCATAAGATGCAAATTGCTCTGCCATTGCTTTTGCTTTTTCAATGCCATATAACTCACTGTCAATCATGTAATTAACAGTAAATTCAGCCATTTCTTGTAAACGAGCTTTTTCAAGATGTGCTAATGGAAAAACTGTGCTATCATAAAACATAGCAACTACATTCTCTTTGCGAATGTGTAAATGGTCATCTTCTGGAAAATCATATCCATCTGTAATGAATATTGTTCCCAATGGATACTTTGCAAACTCAGCAATTGGAGATGTAATTTTCATGTCATCCATGTGACGTGTCAAAGTTTTCTCAAAAGATTGTTTAGGTAGAGTCTTAACTTGGTAGCTTGTGCCGCTGATAATTGATTGTAATAAAATCATTTCTTTTTAGTATTTATTGTGAGTTAGTAAATTTCAAAACCATTACAGTTTTCTAAGAAGAGAGCAAACTCTTCAATGTTGTCAATATTTGTTGCATGAGATGGAGTATAGAGTACACCATCTAGTTCAGCTTGTTCAAAGAAAATGCCTGGATACTTTGCGTCTAATGCTTCTTTTAATGATAAGCTTTTTACAGAAGGCTCATTTGAGTCTTTGATATTCCACCAACCTGTATTTAAATAGACAATCTTATTGTCATTTAATTTCATGTCAGCAGCAAAATCTCTAAAGCATTTAGCCAATTGTTCACAAAGACCTTTGTCTTTGACTCCTCCACCACCATTTTCACCTAATTGCTTTAGGGTTTCTTCTGGTAAATGAAGTTCATAGGCACTGTTAAATACTGAAATCAACATTTGTAATGGACGCCAATGCCACCAGTTGTTTCTAAAGTAAAAACCTGGGTTTGATTGTTCCCATTCATCACGCATTTTCCAATAAGCTTGAACCTGATCTTCAGATAAATCTTGATAATTATCTGGTAATTCTGGTGCAGTTTCAGTCAACTTTGGACTGATTCCATAAATGTGTACTCCCATGATTGTAAAGTGTTAATTTTAAAGGCTTTTTTTGAGTAAAGGTATTCACTGGTGACACTTGATGGTATTCACCAGTGAATAGTAAGTAAAGAGAAGAATATAAAGAGAAAGCGAAGAAATTTCATGGGTGTCACCCATGACACTCGTCACTCTTTAAAATCCTCCTTTAAAGTCATTAATGTTGAAACCATCTGGATCTGAGCTGTCATCTTCATCATCTGATATTCCAAGTTCATTTTTAACTCTATTTTTAAGTTCCTCTAATTTAGAAACATCTCCGTTTTTTAAAGCTTCACGTGCGTCTTCTTCAAACTTTCTGATTTTCTCAACAATGTGACTTGGCATACCATTTAATGCACGAGATGCATTTTCAACAGTTTCAAACTTCTCATGAATAGACTCACGAGCCTCTTCAAGTTTTCTAATTGCAAGATCTAACATTCCAAGTGTTTGGAAAGGTGTACCTTTTACTTTTACAGCACTTCCAACAGGAATGCCATTGTCATCAGCTTCAATGCATATTAATACATGGTCATTGAACTCTAATTCTTTGTTTTCAATTTCTTGAATTTGTGCTAAAAATGATTTTTTTGACATGATTTTTGAATTTAAGATTTTTTACTTTTATCCATCAAGTTGTAGGTGATGGTTTTCCTTTGAGATGGGTCATACAATCTTTGTATAACGCCTGTTTGAATTAATTCTTTAAGAAGTCTCTGTATAGTAGATTTACTTTTACCAGACATCTTACATAAAGTTGAAATTGCAGGATAACAGTAATCTTTGTTACCACATAAAGAACAAACAATAGCGTAGAGCCCTTTTGCTTCTAAAGAAATTAACTCAGAATAGGACACCACATTGTTTACTCTACCGTAGTTCATTTGATAACTGTTTAAAAGTGTCATCACAGCTTTCTAACAGTTCAACAATTGGTCCTAGCTTAGCTACAACAGATTTTGCCAGAATATAATATTCTGTGGCTTTAAACTTTGATATATGCTCATCAGAAACTTGCATAATTGCCACACCATCACCCATTGGAGTTTTAACTGTCTTTGTGATTTGATTTTTACTTAGATTTTCATCAAGTTTGTCTACATACTTTTTAAAACGATAGTAAACAAGCATGATTTCAGAGTTAGAGAGTCCACCATATTTGATGGACTCGTCTGTTTGAGTTGTTTTAGCCATTTAGAGAGACATTTTGGATTGTGATGTTAAAGAAGTTTTTAGGAAGTAACTTGCGTTTTACAAACTCTTCAATTACTTCTTTTGTAGAGATGCCAAGACTTCTTAAAGTTACAGTCTTTGGTAATTCTAAAAACCAATCATGATCTTTTGAACCCAAGTTAAATGTTGGAAAAATAGCATTCATTAGCTTTGTTTCAGCATAATAATACTTTTTAGCCTTCATAATGTGTAAAGCTCTTTTAGCTTTTTTGTAGTCTTCAACAATCTTGCTGATTGCAGAAGGAGATAATGTGGCCATTTGCTCTGGCGTGTACTCTTTCAATCCATACATCAGACGTCTGAACATTTGGCGTTGTACCATGTTCAAATGAATCTTTTCTAAATCTGTGCTAGTTTGCGCAATGTGCTTTGGCTTGTAGTCTGATTTTGATTGAAAATTTTGAGTATAACGCTCTAGTTGAGGTTTACCGTTTTTGTCATAGGTCAATAGACCTTGGGCTGTGGCTGTAATTTGATTCTTCATTTTTTGTCAATTTTAGAGTAAATAATGGATACCATCACTAAATAGTGATATAATTGTCATAAAAAAGGACCTGTATTTCTACAAGTCCTTTAAATTAAAGTTTAATAAGTGGTTGATCTATATCTACAAATTGAGATAGTAGTTGAACCATTAGAATAGGCATAACACAGAATGGTGATAAGATCAACATTAAGATATCTGCAACACTTAACATACGTGCTTCTGATAAGGTCATAATGCTGAAAATTGTTCCTCCTATGTAGGATAATACTAGATAAATTTGCAATACTAACATTGTTCTTTTTGATTTTGTTGTACAGATTCTTGTACATCTTCATGTACAACAGGTTGACTATTCATTTCTTGTTCTTCAAGGTATCTTTGATACCAATAAGCATCATCAAGATGCTCATTTTCAATTGCTTCTTGCTCACGCTTGAGCATAAAGACTTCTTTCATTCTTCCCATGTGTATCTAATTTATTTAGTTTAATACATTTTTGTTCTGGGGTACAGGTGTTGATAAGAAAATATTCATTTTCTGTGTCAAATAAGTACTGAGGATGAACAGAAGACATAGCTTCTTTCATCTCAAAGAATCTTTCTCTTTTGCAATTGCGAGATTGTTTGTTCAATACAAGAATTTCATATCTTGTTTGTGGTGGATTATCAATTTCTTTAATAGATTTGATAAACTCTGACACACCATCTTTAAAAGTTCTGAGAGAGTTCTCTAACTTTTGCGACATAATTTGGAGCTTCTGCATAATTTTCTTTTAAGTATTGATAATAACCTTCTTCAGTTTTGATACTTGTTAAGAAGGCACATTGAAATAAAGCATAATCAACAACGCTTTCACGCCAGTGACCATACATAGCATGACCTAATTCACTTCCAAGATTTGTAGTTGCACGTACACGTGCCTGTTTCATACCAAATAAGTTATGGTTTGCAGTAAAAATCTTTGAATTAAAGTTACCTGTTTCAAGTACTGCTTGAGCGTATACTATATGAGGAAACTTAATGTTAAGTTGTAAGAGATACTCTTTTAACTTTTCTTTTGAGAACTTGTCATTCTCCTGAATAACAATCATACGTTCTTCTGGACTAACAACAGCATATTTATAATCATAATAACCTTTGTAATGTCCAACGACATAAGAGGTTAATGATGCAAACACAATTGCAAGAATAACAAAAAGACTTGTTTTTAGAAACACGCCTTCATATTTCAGTGATGTTTTGTTGAATTTGTAAATCATTTTCTGAGAATTTATGTGAAACAATATGTAAAGTATAATTACAGGGACCTTCAAAATAACGGTTTATCTATCCTGTCAGAACCTGATTAGGGTTTGCTTTGTTCCCAAGAGAGCTTTTCATTATCTGAAACAAAGTCTTTTTGTAACCATATTGGCCTCACTCCTTGCTACTAACCAGAGCAAATGTGTGTGAATTTAAAAGAAAGCAGCTCACTCTAATAAACTGCTTATGCTTACCAATAGGATTACTCCTTCAGCACAAAAATGCATTATTCAGATTCAGGACCATATTGAATAGTCCTTCCATCAGGGTATATTTCAAAAAGATCTTTGATAAAACCATCATTACCTAAAAGGTAGACGTTGTCATAGTCTTTATGTTTAATTGTAAGGTATATGACACTATCAGTTTTCATGATCATGTGCTTTTTACCACCGTCCATCTTAAGGACATTGTTAACAAACAGACTATCATCTGCTGTTAAGTTTCTAAACGTTGGATGTACCACTAGCTCCTCACTATTTGAGCAAGAAACTAGGGTCATCACAACTATGAACAAACCAATTATATTTTTCATTGTGCTACTTTGAAGGGTTTAAACAATTTATACATTGAGCGGTTGTTCTGATAATGAGACATCTTTGTATAAAGAAGCTCAATAGCATGCCACTTGGTGCAAGCATAAACAGATTGTCTGTATACTTGACCATCAGGTAGTGTAACCTGAACAGGAAAGTTCTTCATTGATTCCATGATAGATACATTAATAGGTTTCTAAAAAAGATATATCAAGAGTATAGTTCTTTGAAGAACGTTCTCTCCATATTGCAAAGGATTCATTAAGATATTCTATGGCTTGTTCGTTTGTCATACCATTAACCTTCTTAAGTTGGTTAATAACAATATTGAGCTTACCATTCATTTGGGCAAGACCTGGATGTTTTGTAGTATGGCAATGAGGACAAAGACCTATGATACCTGTAAGACTTTGAGTTAAGACTTCATCATCATAAGCCCATATTTCATGAGCTTCTAATTTATGTCTATAACCTTGATTGGTTCCAACGTCACCACAGACTTCACAAACGTTGTTAGCGTTGTCATAGCACTTGTGACGTATATGATCCCACTCAGAGGTAGTAACATTAGATCTAACATTACTATACCAAGAAGTTTTAGGCACAAGTTCTATAGTAAGTTTCATATTACTTGGATGCTAAATCTTGAGAAGAATGTTGTACTTGAGAATATGCATCACATTCAATCATCTTTGGAGAACTACAAGAGGAAAGAACTATTGCAACTAGAATTGTAGGGATAATAAACTTTTTCATAATCAATTGATTTGAGGGTTTTTAAAGAAAGCGGATGCTCTTATACTATAGGAAGAGATAAAGAAACATATAGAGAGAGTAATAAAGAAACAACTCTCTTCATTTAGAATCCATCATAAGGATATCTTGCAATACCAATTGTCATAATGTTATATATAACAAGTGTGAGTATTGTACCAAAGAATACTGATAGGATTAACAGGTTTATTTTGTCTTGCTTTTTCATAACTTGTTATTTATAGCTATTTATTATACAATGTAACCCTCTTTTGAGAGGATTTTTTTTGACTAATATATGTGGGAGAGTAGATCTGTCACCTACTCTCACGCACACAAATTATTATTAATCAATGAGTTAACAAAGAAGTTTTGTTTGTCTTTGTAAGTTTGTCATTCAACACCTAAGTTTTCTTGTGGTTAATCAGAAAAAACTGCAGCAAGTACAGGGCATTATACCCTATACTTACCACAATTATATACTAATTAACCTAACATTGCAGCGCTTGCAGATTGTACTTTACTCTCTGACACAGCAACTGTGTTGTCATGTGCTACTTTAACGTCTGTATCAGAACCGTTAGCATCATAACTTGTGAAGCGTAGAATTCTTTCTCCACCTAATGTTAACTCAACACCATCTGCACCTGCGCGTTTTACGTAAGGAGCGATAGCATCTTCATAAGCTAACTCTTTGTTGAAGAACTTTTCAGCAATAGCTTGAGGTACTTCAGACTCAAGGTATTCTTTTACTACAATTGCACCTGGCAATTGAAGACTTTTGTAAGCGGCAACAAACTTGGTTAACAAGTCCATCTTTGCGCGCAATAGAGTAGAGCGTTTGCTCTCTCTTACCCAACCACCATCAACGGTGATTGCAGTTTGTTGAAGCTGAACATAACCAAATTCAGCGTTGTTTTTGTAGGCAGTGATCACACTACCTGTCTTTGAGTTAGGAACGATTTGTACTTGAGACATAATTCTAATTTTTAATTGTTAATACTAAAGTGATTTGGGGGTTTAGGTGTTGTTGTAGTCAAGGGCAATTTAGGTGTTGAGTAAGGGTTGAGAAAAAACTGTTCTGTTGTTTTTGTCTTACAGATCATCAACCACCCCAACATTTTTATTTGGAAAAAACTGAGGCTGAGGAGTTTATCCCCAGCCAGCAGTTCTTCTAAAGTTAAGCAGGTAACGCAGCGCTGTTAACGTTCACATTACGTGAAGCAGATACAGCAGAGTTGTTATCATGTGCTATGCGTACATCTTGGTCAGCACCAGATGCATCATAGTCAGTGAAACGTAAGATACGCTCACCACCAAGAGTCAATTCAATACCGTCTTTACCAGCACGTTTAACATAAGGAGCAATAGACTCTTCATAGTCTAAGTTCTTGTTAAGACGTGACATGTAGTTCTCAGGTAATTGAGACTCAGTGAATTCTTTTACAACAATGCGTCCTGGTATATTACCAGACTTACCAAATGCATTAACAAACTTTTCTAATAAGCTTGTCTCAGCTCTAAGTAACGCAGTGCGTACAGAGTTTCTTACCCAGCCACCGTCAACACTCATCTCTTCAGATTGTAGTGTGATGTAACCGTAAGCAGGATTGTTCTTGTAGGTGCTAACTAATGCACCAGTTTCAGTTGGTTTAATTTGTACTTTGTTCATGATTGTTTAATTTAAATTGTTATTGATTTATTAAAGGATTTAAGTTGTTGTAAGGATGTGGGAGATTATTTCTCATCCCACATCCAAGAGCCTACACTAATGAATGAACCAATTCCTACAAGGAAGTTGAATACCCACATTGGAGTAGCAGTTGTAACCTCTGAGAAAGTTACAGGCGTTAATAGCGAAATGCACGTAGCAAATACAGCTGTGATAATTGTAATCATAATCATTGGCAATGTGAATAGCGCAATGATTTGTACAGGCAATACCATTCTTTTAAGATGTCTCATTTGATTGTTTATTTAGAGTGATTAATAAATACTGATTAGTTAAGGGGTTTAGCTGTTGGTAATAGTCTTATATATAATAAACACAGAGACACTCGTGTAGAATATCTCTGTGTTGGGTCTGCTCTGGTGACACTTGTTCAGTGTCTGTCTTCTCTGCAGTACTCCATGAAGTATTTGTATGCTTCACGTAGAGACTTAGCAAGGATTTGATGTCCAGAAATTAAATACCAATGATACATAAGATTAAATTTAATGTGCTGGATCACATGGGGGTATAGGTGTTGGCGTGTGAGGCGGGGGGCTGTTGTGGTAGGGGGTACTCACTCTCTACTACACACATGGGGGCTAGTTCCAGTAGACATAGTTATAGCTCAAGGGCAAACTGTTTATAGCTCAGATTGTCACAAATTTGATCTACATTTGTTACATATGTGAGCGATAAAGTCAGCAGAATTTCCTATATTATATATGTAAGATTGTTCAACATTAAAAAATATATACTATGGCAAATTATTATGCATTTACAAAAAATGGTAAACCTGTACTAGGAAGTCCTTTACAAGGTAAGAAGCCACGTGGTGGTAAAAGTGTTCCTGTTTACTTAGGAGGTGAATCTTCTATTACATGTGAATTTGGCTTCATAAATGGAGCACAGTCTATTGAAGATACAGACAGCTATCAAGTGTTTATCACTGCTATGTCAGAAACTGGTCGTCAGGTCCCTTACCAAATTGGATGGGTATACACTGGTTCACGCTTGACAATTAAAAAGTTTATCAAAAGCATCAACACAGAACTTAATGGCATCCTTGAGTTTACAGCTGATAGCGTTGGTAATATTTTTATAGTAAGAAGTCAGATTGGTACAATCATGAACTGCGGTATCAACTTTGTACTTGACTAAAAGAAAAATTAGCCTAAAATAAAGAACCCAGGTCAATAGCCTGGGTTTCTTTTTAATTGGAAGTTTTAAGGAGGATGTCTAGTGTATCTGACATTTCAATCTCATAGTGCCAGTCAACTTCCGTTCCCTGACTACATTTATAAATCAACCCACCATCAGCACATATCTGAATGCCTATGATTATACGAGGTAATTGTTCTACTTCAGTCTTGAGATAAACAATCTCTCCTAGCTCAAATTGATTATTTATATGCATGCTATAAGTTGCTAAAGAAGTTCATCAGGAAATGACTTGTATATAAACCCAGCAAGCTACCAATTGTTGCTCCTGTAGAATAAAAGATTCTGTCAGAAAGTGTTCCAAACACAATCTTCTTTATGTTATAGGACCATACCATGGAAATGGCAAATGCTGCAAACATAACCCCAAGATATATGTCTTTGGCTAGGAAGCATGTGTTTATGGCTACAAAGTAAACTTGAATAATACCTGTTGCTGTTAGTTTAATCTTGGAAAGGTTCATCATCGTAATCTAGTTTAGAGGGTTTGACTTTAATTTTGTTTAATATATAGGTTGAATTTTTAGTCTTGAAACGTAGCTCATTTGCAGATATTCTTTCAAAACTTTGAACCTGAGTAGTTAACCATGTATAAGAAGCACCATACTCAGAGTCTACTATACAGGAAAACCCAACCTGGGGTCGTCTATAAAGTTTTTCAGCTCTTCCATCTTCTTTCCATTTAACCCATCTTATAGATTTTCCTGTAATAAATTTACCATCTTCCACTCTCATTAAAGAATATTTGATGCCAAATCTACACACAATGCATTCTTGAGCAACCATCTCCTGTTTGCCTAACATTGCGTCTTTTTCAAACTGTGACATAGTAGCACCAGTTTTAATAATTCCTCTACACTTGGAACATAATAATGCTCCTTGGCCTCCGTTGAATTTAAAGATTGCTTTCTCCATTGTTATTATATTTATTTCTTGTTCTATCTCCTATAGGAAGTGGGTCACCTGCCTCATCTATTCTGACAAATCTCATGTTTGTGTGTAAGATCACAGATTGTGATCCTGAATACACATTGTGAGCGCGTGCTTCCATGTACAATGTTACAGAAGTATTACCTATGAGCAAGACTTTACCGTATATCTTAACAAGTTGTCCTTCCCTTGCAGGTTTCTTGAAGACGCACTTGTCTATCAGAACCGTAACCATGCGTGGTGTGTCACATACTTCCATGGCAAATCCAGCTGCCGCTGCATCCATCCATGCTAATAATTTACCACCAAAAAGATTACCATGAAATCCTAGATCTGACTTCTTTATAGGGTGGGTTGTAATCAGTTGCATTCCTTCCATTCAACAAAAATACAAAAAAATTTGTAAAAGTTAAACTTTTGAAGTATATTTGTATTGAGGTTACTATTAAACTAAACTTTAAAAATTAAAAAATGGCAACAGAAGAAACCAAAGAACCAACTAGAGAAGAGGTTATTGCCTGGTATAACAGCCAGATTGAACTTGCTTCTCTACGCGCACAGCTTGCTGAGCTACAAGCTAAGGCTGTAACTGAAGAAGCTAAGCGTATTCAAGCTACAATTATGATAGCTAACATGACTGCTCCTGAAAATGGAGAGCCAACTGACGGACCAGGTGGAGCTGAACCTTCAGAAAAAAACTAAACCTTGTAAGTTTAAACTGACTTACATTGTTCTTTGACATTTGATTTGTGTTTGTGGCAGAATAAACTCTTGAGAGGGGTTAATGTGGTTTTTCCAATTCTGAAAAGTTTTGAGAGAAACGCTGTCAAGCACGTGAGTTAAAACCACTCATCTTAAAGGTAGCGTAACTAATAAGCTCTGAGGTCCTGTGAAGATATACATAACTGATCTCCGCAGCAGGTGCTGGTAGTCAATCCAGCTAGTTAATAACAAGTGAACTGATCATTTGCTTGGACTATGGGTGAAAAGGGGCGTGTGTTGGACTTGTGGGTAGTCAGGATTCCCATCAAATAACAAATCAATGAATGCCTTCTTAGCTCAATTGGTAGAGCAGCTGATTTGTACTCAGCAGGTTGTGGGTTCAACTCCTACAGAAGGCTCAAATTTTTAATAACTAACAAACAAAAAAAGAATGGAACAATTTAGAACATTGGTAGGAACCAGAGTGTTGCTTACAAAACCACAAAAGCCAGAATCTAAAATTATGTTAGATCCTGCTGCTGAAGCCCAAATGGAAGCAGAGATGATGCTGAAATGGACAGCATTAGAAGTATATGCTGTAGGAAATGAAGTAACAACTGTCCAACCAGGAGATAAAGTTTTTGTTGAAACTTATTCTTTGCAGAATGCAGGAGTTGTTTCAATTGGAGATGACTTAAAACTTATGATTGCAGAAAGAGATATTGCAATTATCTGGTAACCTTTAAAACTTATCATTATGTTAAAAACCATCATTAACAAACTAACAGGTACTTCAGCGTCTTCTTTTTTATTTCAAGAAAGAAAAGATGCAATTCTTGCAGGATTTACAAGTACATTATCAAACTTGCAATCTTTGAGAGCAGAGCAAGAAAAACACATTGACAACATCAATGAGAAAGTCAACACATTAATGGATGAGTCAGAACGTACAAAGAAAATATTATCTAGTACTGATAAGACAATTTCAAAGATCCAAAGTATTTTGGATTAAAGGTATGGCGGGGTAGACTGGAGTTGGTCCCAGCTTGGTCTCATAAGCCAAACAACGTAGGTTCAAATCCTACCCCCGCAACAAAAGGTGCATGCCATGCAGGAGTCGCCAGTACCGCACTGATGTAAGTGTAAAAAAAGCATACCCATTCTGTTTGGTGGAACAGATCAAAAGAGACTCACAAGTCTGGACTGAGAGGGTTGTTCAGGTGAAAATCCTGAGTGAATGGTACAAAAAAATTAAAATATTAAAAACCATGGAAGTAAACAGAGTTCAAAAAAAGATTAGAGTAAGCTCTTATGAACTGGTTAAATATCAGATTATTACAGAATTGATTTTCTTTAAGAAAGAACATTTGATTCCATCTGATATTGAACTATTAACACTACTTGCATTATGGGGGCCTATTGAACTAGGTAAATTCTGTAATGCTGCTGCCAAAAGATTGTACAAGAACATTGAAATGGAAGAGTTTTCTGTACGTGCACAAAACGTACGTAACAGAATGGCTAAGCTAGAAAAACGTGGCATTGTGCAAAAAATTAATGATGGAAAAAGACAAATTCAGTTATCCCCAACATTAAACATTTATGGCAAAGGAAATGTATTGTTAGACTATAATATATTAGCACTTGAATCCAATAAAGCGTAAGGAAATAACCAAGAAGACCGCAGAGTCTTTAGGTTTAGATCATCTTATTGTGGATGATGTGGTAGCATTCTTTTATAGAACTACACAAAAGAAATTAAGTTCAATGAATGCTCCTTCTATCAATGTTCCTAATATGGGAACTTTTGTGCTTATGAGGAAGCGTGTTGAGAAGAAGCTTGAAAAGTACACCGCTTTTCTAAATAAAATAGATCCTTCTGAATCTATTAGAATGTATGAAACATCACTGCAAGTAAAGAATGATGTTGAAAATTATACAGCAATTTTAGAGAAAATGGATCTAGAGCAACAAAGAAGAAAAGAAGTAAACAAACTAAAAGAAAACTATTTAGACAATGTTGAATAATACAATTAAAATCTGGAAAGAACGTAACAAGATTTTTGAAGGTGTTAGAAATAACATATTTAAAAAGGAACACATTGAAGAGATTGCTTTCTCTAGAAATGAAGTTTGCGTAAAGTGTCCTCACATAGATGTTAAAGGAGACAATTGTGCTGTCATTGGTACACAACCATGTTGTTCTGAATGTGGATGTTCATTAAAACTAAAGACAAGATCTTTGTCTTCAGAATGTCCAAAAGGATTCTGGCAAGCTGTAACAACACAACAAGAAGAAGACTTGATTAGACAGAGTATTAACAAAAGAAACTAAGTATGAGTTTAGTATTTGAACCAAAAACCCACAGTTACACATCAGTAGATCCTTCTGATAAAACACGATGGATTAGTGTAACAACCTTAATTGGCGCTTTAAAACAACCCTTTGATTCAACAAACATTGCAAAGAAATCATCTACAAGTAAAAAAAGTAAATGGTTTGGAATGACAGTTGACCAGATACAAGAAGTGTGGAGAAAAGAGTCTGATAGGGCATGTACACTAGGAAACTGGTATCATGACCAAAGAGAACAAGACATCACAAATTGTGATACCATAGTTCGCTATGAGAAAGTATTGCCAGTAATAAAGCCAATGCAAGATGAGCATGGGTTGAAAGTGGCACCTTCTCAGAAACTTATGGATGGTATATATCCAGAACATATGGTCTATATGCGATCAGCAGGTATTTGTGGTCAAAGTGATTTAGTAGAAGTAGCTGATGGGTATGTTCATATCACAGATTACAAAACAAACAAAGAAATCAAAACAGAATCCTTTAGGAATTGGGAAGGTGTTTCTCAAAGAATGAATGCACCTGTGTCACATCTTGATGATTGTAACTTGAATCATTACAATTTACAGTTGTCAATTTACATGTACATGATTCTTAAACATAATCCAAACTTAAAAGCTGGTAAACTAATTATACATCATATTTCTTTTGAAGAAGAAGATGAAAAGGATGATTTTGGTTATCCTATTTCTAAGCTAAACGCAGATGGAGAACCTATCATAAAAGAAATTGTACCTTATGAACTACCTTATTTAAAGGATGAGGTACTTGCAATTATGACATGGTATAAGAACAATGCAGATAAAGTAATTAAAAAGAAACACTAATGGTAAAATTATTTGACTTAGAAAATGGTGTGCTTGTTCCAACAGAACATTGTCACACATTAGCATACTTAAAAAGAATCATGGTAGAGTATCCTGATAGTTATATGAATGTGTATTCTTATCTGTTCTACATGACCTGCCCTAACCCTGATTTAAATCCCTTTTTTGATACACCAGAAAATGAAAAAGAAGAAATTATACTTACACAGATTAATGCAGATTTTTCTACAGAAGATGACGCAATTGTCGCAGCTGTTGAACTATGCAAAAAACTTTATGAAACGCCTACATACAGGGCTTTTATGGGTATTAAACACATGCTTGATGGCTTGGCAAAATACATGGAGACGACTACAATTGAGCATGGTAGGGATGGCAACATCAATTCTTTGGTTAATGCTGCAGCAAAGTTTGAGCAGATACGTATATCGTTCAAAGGGGCGTATAAAGATCTCATGGAAGAGCAGAAGAGCCAGGTACGTGGAGGCCAACACCTTGCGTACGATCAAAGCTAAACAAAAACAACAAAAATTACATATGGACTTGACAACCTACAATTGGATTTTTCATTACAATGCACACACATCTACCTGGGCAGGATTTCATAGAGATGATTATCATGCCTATTGGAATGGTGGTGAATCAACCTTTGCAATCATAAAATCAAGCAAGATTGAAACTGTGCAAGAAATTATTAAAAAAACAGAAGGTAACAAAACACTACTCAATGAGCTTACACGAAGAACTGGAGAAAAATAAAACTACAAGAGTAGAAGTACATCATGTATCTGATGGATACTTGACAACAAGAGTTGTAAAAAATACACCAGCAAAAGGTGATTGGATATCTATTGGTGGAGATACTTATGTTGTCAAACAAAGAATCTGGAACTATAGTGATGGAAGCACTCTTAAGTTGATAGTAGAAGAACCTAAAGATTAAATATGTACTTAAGTATACCAACATATGATGCTAAAACTGAATCATGGTCTTATACTGACTTTGAGACAAGAGAGTCATACACTGAATTTTTATGGTCTGTTTTCAAAGAACCTGGAAAATATGAGTTTGATGAAACATCATTATTGTTTAACAAAGAAGCTAGAAAGTTTAACAAGTATAAATTATTTTGTACAGCTCCTATAAGAACAAAAGACTACATACAATATTGGGATGACCAAAAAGAAAAATGTAGAAAAGGAGTAATTTTTAAAGGCAAGAAAAGCACATGGTTTTTAGCAAGAGACTATTACATGTGGATAAACTTCTTACCTATTTACAATAAGGAAGTAGCAAAGTTTACTTTTGCAGATGTAAGGGACGCCCAATACCATATGGCATTATATGAGGAGATTGCAAAGCATTCTTCTAAACATGCAGCCATTCTAAAGAAACGTCAGATTGCATCCTCTTATTTTCACGCAGGAAAAATGATTAACCTATTTTACTTTGAGGAAGGTGCTATAAACAAAATGGCTGGTTCCCTGAAGGATTATATTAATGAAAAAGGTACTTGGCGTTTTCTAGAAGAATATAGAAACTTCTTGAACACACATACTGCATGGTATAGACCTTGTAATCCAGATAAAGTATTAAACTGGGAACAGAAAATTGAAGTTAATCAAGGAGGAAAAAAACGTGATGTTGGATTAAAGTCTGTAATATTTGGACTTGCACTTGAAAAAGATCCAACAAATGGTGTAGGGGGTCCTTGTACACTGTTTTATCATGAGGAGGCAGGTATTGCCCCAAAGATGAATGAAACAGTTGAGTACTTGTTACCTGCTATGAAATCAGGTATGACATACACAGGTATGTTTGTAGCTGCAGGATCTGTGGGAGATTTGGAACAATGTGAGCCATTGAAAGAAATGATCATGAATCCTATCTCTAAAGACGTATTAGCAGTAGAAACAAATCTTGTTAATGCTGAAGGTCAGATTGCAGAGTGTGGTTTATTTATTCCTGAGCAGTGGTCAATGCTACCATGCATTGATGAATTTGGTAACTCACTGGTAGAGAAGGCATTAGAAATGATTGTTGAAGAAAGGTTAGAATGGAAGAAAAATCTTAAACCTGAAGATTACCAATTACGTATTTCTCAGAAACCAGTTAACATTGAGGAAGCTTTTGCTTATAGAAAAGTATCTAAATTCCCACTACATCTTCTAACTAAACAGATTAGAAGAATAGAAGATCAAGAATATTTCAGAGAGTTTGTAGAGTTATCTAGAGATGAACATGGTAAAATTGTTTCTAAAGAATCGCGCAAACTTCCTATATCAGAATTTCCCATATCACCTAAAACAGTTGATAAAGAAGGAGTTATAGTAGTCTATGAAAAACCAGCAAAGGATCCACAGTTTGGAGCATATTATGCTTCTATTGACCCTGTGTCTGAAGGAAAAACAACAACGTCAGATTCATTGTGTTCTATCTTTGTTTATAAAACAGCACAAGAAGTTACAAAGCATAAGGCTGACGGTACAATAGAACAGCACATTGAAAGGGATAAAATAGTTGCAGCATGGTGTGGACGTTTTGATGACTTGAATAAGACGCATGAACGTCTTGAAATGATTATAGAATGGTACAATGCTTGGACAATTGTAGAGAATAACATAAGTTTGTTTATTCAATATATGATATCCAGAAGAAAGCAAAGATATCTGGTTCCAAAAAGCCAGATCTTGTTTCTCAAAGAATTGTCTAGTAATACAAATGTCTTTCAAGAATATGGTTGGAGAAACGTTGGTACACTTTTTAAAACCAATCTTATATCATACGCCATACAGTTTTTAGAAGAAGAATTAGACCAAGAAACAATGGCAGATGGAACCATTGTAAAACAAACATATGGTATAGAAAGAATACCTGATATCATGCTGTTAAAAGAAATGGCAGCATACAGAGAAGGACTGAACGTGGATAGACTTGTAGCATTCTGTGCTTTAGTTGCATTTGCCAAAGTTCAAGAATCAAATAGAGGATACTCAAAACGTGTTGAAAGAGATGACGCTAATTTGGATAAATCAAATAAAAATGCTAAATTAAGAGTGAGCCCTTTTCGCCATATGGGGAATGAGAACTCATCATCTACAGCGTTGAGAAAGCCTAGAAATCCTTTCAAAAACATTAGATAAACAAAAGTAAATACATAAGGTTATGCCAACAGTAGTTAACGCAATGCAGCTTAAGAATGGAGCTAAGGTAGAGAACAATAAAATGGGTACTCTAACTCAGCCTATTCAATTTCTGCGTAGAAAAGAAAAAGATGAATCTTGGGGAGCATGGAACCTGGACTGGTTTGAAATGCAAGGTCTCAAGCAAATACGTAGAAATGCAAGAAGGTTGTTGAAAAACTACAAGCTTGCAAATGGTATTATTGATAAAACAGACTATATTGTTGAAGAAGACAATGAAGTTGCAGAGCTTATTGATGTTCTGACAAAAGAAGATCAGAGTGCTTTTGAATTAAAGTTCTTTCCTATTGTTCCAAACGTTATCAATGTTTTGACAGGAGAGTTTGCAAAAAGAAATGATAAAATTACATATCGCGCAGTTGATGATCTTTCATATAATGAAATGATTGAGGCTAAACGTGCTATGGTAGAAGAAGTACTTGTTTCAAGAGCTGAGCAGAAAATGCAAGAGACCATAGAAAAGATGGGTCTAAATCTTGAAGATGAAAAACAAGCAGCTCAAGCACAACAAATGATGGCTCCTGAAACTCTTAAATCTTTACCTGAGATTGAAGGATTCTTTAAAAAGGATTATAGATCTCTTGTAGAAGAATGGGCAACTCATCAACATAATGTAGATGAAGAAAGATTCTCTATGAAAGAATTAGAGAATATGGCATTCAGAGATATGCTTATTACAGATAGAGAATTCTGGCACTTTAAAATGGGAGAAGATGACTATGAGATTGAATTATGGAATCCTTTATTGACATTCTATCACAAATCTCCAGAGGCAAGATATATCTCACAATCTAACTGGGTTGGTAGAATAGACTTGCTTACTCTTGCAGATGTAATTGATAAGTATGGTTACATGATGGATGAAGATCAGATTCATAGTCTTGAGGCAATCTATCCTGTAAAATCTGCTGGTTATAACATCCAAGGCGTACAGAATGATGGTTCATTCTACGATGCTACAAGATCACATGACTGGAATACAAATGGCCCTTCTTTAGGAATGCGCCAGTTCTTAAGTGCAAGTGAAATGCACATGAATACTGGTGATGATATTATCTTCCAAATTCTAAATGAGTCAGAAGACTTACAGGAATTTAAAGATATGGGCATGTTGCGCGTTACTACAGTATACTGGAAGTCACAACGTATGATTGGACACTTATCAAGAATAGATGAGAAAGGTATGCTTGTAGATATGATTGTAGATGAAAGTTATAAAGTTACAGATAAACCTGTTTATGACACTACAGTTGTAAAAAATAAAAATAGAGAAACATTAGTTTATGGAGAACACATTGATTGGATATGGATTAATGAAACTTGGGGTGGTGTCAAGATTGGTCCTAATAGACCAGCTTACTATGGCAACCATGATATCTTTGGATTTGCTCCAATGTATCTTGATGTAAAACCTATACGTTTCCAATTTAAAGGAGATTTTACACTATATGGCTGTAAACTTCCAGTTGAAGGAGCTGTATTCTCTGATAGAAATACAAAATCAATGTCTCTTGTAGACAAAATGAAACCTTATCAAGTAGGTTACAACTTGGTAAATAACCAGATAGCTGACATTCTTGTAGATGAATTAGGAACAGTTATTATGTTGGATCAGAATGCATTACCACGTCACTCAATGGGTGAAGACTGGGGACATAACAATTTCTCTAAGGCGTACGTGGCAATGAAGAATTTCCAAATGTTACCTTTAGATACTTCTATAACAAATACAGAAAACGCAACAAACTTTAATCATTATCAAGTATTAAACCTTGAGCAGACTAATCGTTTGATGTCACGTATTCAGTTATCTAACTATTTTAAGAATCAGTGCTTTGAAGCAATTGGTCTATCACCTCAGCGTATGGGTGCTGTTAATGCCCAAGAAACTGCACAAGGTATAGAGCAAGCAATAAACATGAGTTACTCTCAAACTGAGCCTTATTTTACACAACACTCTGAGTACCTAATGCCACGCGTACATCAAATGCGTACAGACTTATCACAGTACTATCATTCAAATAAACCAAGTTTGAGACTACAATACTTGACTACTATGGATGAAAAGGTTAACTTTGAAATTAATGGTACTGAATTATTGGCTAGAGACTTGAACATTTTTATCTCAACAAAGGTTAATCAAAGACAGGTTATTGAGCAGATACGTTCTCTTGCAATTTCAAATAATACATCAGGTGCTTCTATTTATGATTTAGGTAACATTATTAAAGCTGACTCTATGGCTGAGATTACACATGTTATGAAGTCTATTGAAGAGAAAACATCTGCATCTAAACAACAAGAAATGCAAGCAATGCAAGAAACTGAGAAGATGAAACAAGAAGGTGAAACTAAACGTCTTGAGGCTCAACTTAAGTTTAATGCAGAACAGAAAGCTCTAGATAGAGAGTCTGATGTTAAGGTTGCTGAAATTCGCTCTGCAGGTTATACTGCAATGCAGGATAGAGATGCAAATGCTCAGAATGATTATATTGATACTCTTGAGTATCTTGATAAGAAGAACGCAAAACAAGCAGATCAGTCTTTATCAAGAGAAAGAGAAATAAACAAACAAACATCTGAGCAAGCAAAACTTGAGTTGAAACGTCAGGAATTACTTTCAAAAGAAAGAATTGCTCAAAAAGAATTACAAGTAGCACAAACAAATAAAAATAAATATGATAAAAAATAACTGTCATAGCTATATAATACAAAAAATGTGCAACCAATACACTTTGAGGGTGTAAATCTTCAAAGTTTATTTGTAGATTATATATGAAGAAGAACAAGAAATAATACCAACTAAACAGAAAAAAAAGTATGAGTACAACAGACAACAACCAACAAACATCTGTTAGTAATGTAACAATTGAAAGTATTGACGACTTTCTACCAATGCCAGGAGCTGAAAGCATTGTTACATCTGATGAAGATCAAGGTGAGGAGAAACCTACAATATTCTCAACAGGAAAACCTGTAGATATGTCATTCTTAGAGGATGATGCTGCAGATGATCCAAATAAAAAGAAAGTAGTAACGTCTACTGAAACTAATGAAGCAATTGCTGAGTTAGATGCTGACTTGGAAGATACAGAAGGTCTAGAGGACGCTGATAAAAAACAAGGACGCAAAAAGATTGACAAAAGTGGAATGGTAGAAACATTCTCAAAATTAATTGAGGAAGGTCTATTAGTTCCTTTTGAAGATGAAAAACCAATGGAGGAATACTCTATCAAGGATTGGAAAGATTTAATTCAAGCCAACTTTGATGAGAAGGAAAAAGCTTTAAGAGAGCAAACTCCAAAAGAGTTCTTTGAATCACTTCCATCAGAACTACAATATGCAGCAGAATATGTTGCAAAAGGTGGCACTGACATAAAAGGATTATTTCGTGCACTATCTCAAACTGAAGAGGTAAAGTCATTGGATCCAACAAATGCTGAGCATCAGGAAATGATTGCTCGTCAATACCTACAAGCTACAAACTTTGGTAATGGAGACAATGAACTTTTAGAAGATCAGTTACAAGAATGGGTTGAATCTGGTACAATTGCAAAAAAAGCACAACAGTTCAAACCAAAATTGGATCAGATGCAAGAAGAAGTAGTTCAATCAAAAATTGCACAGCAGGAACAATTCCGCGCTGATCAGCAAAAGAAAAAAGAAGAGTATATGGATAACATATACAACACTTTGAAACCTGCTGAACTAAATGGTGTAAAGATTGATGGTAAACGTCAGAAGTTCTTATGGGATGAATTGACAACTGTTAAGTATGAAAGTATGACAGGACGTCCTACAAACTTGCTTGGTAAACTTTTAGAAGACCATCAGTTTGGAAAAGCTCCACGTTATGACTTGATTGCTGAAACATTATGGTTGCTATCTGATCCTGAAGATTATAAGGAAAATATCAGAAAGCAAGCAAAAAATGAGGTAACACAGGATACAGTTAGAAAACTCAAAACAGAAGAAGCACGTAAGATTGCATCAACTGTAAAAGATGAGGAAGATGACAAACCTGCAACTAGAAAAATACCTCGCCAGGCTGCTAATATTTTTAAAAGACAATAACAATAATTTATAACTTTAAACTTTAATTTAAAACACAATGAGTACACCCGTATTAAACAATGGACTGTTCTTACGCGACACTAACTACAAAGTTGGTTCTCACGTAGATTCTTACCATTTGGTGAACATGCTTAAGAGTACTGACCCTATGGATTTAGGACCAGTTGACTTATGGGCACAGACCCAAAAGGTAGAAATGCCTCTTTATCAGATGGCTTCTTTTGGTGGTAAAAACACTATTCTTGTAGACAACCCTCGTGGTGAGTACAAATGGCAAACTCCTATCGTACAGGATCTTCCTTACGTTGTAGAAGATGTTGAGCCAGGCGTAGCTGTTCTAGGTCAAGATGGTACTACCTTCAAAATCAAAATTAACAAGCGTGTATTTGGACATGGTGATATCATCACTTATGACAAATATAAAGGAGCTGAACTTTACATCACTGCAGAAGATATTCTTCCTTCAGGTGATGGTTTTGTGTACACTGTTCAATTAGTGAACAATGACAACACTAAGGCTCTTGACAAAAAATACTTGAAACCAGGTACTAAATTCTTCAGAAAAGGTTCTGCTCGTGGTGAGTATGGTGAGCGTTTCTCTGACATTGGAGAATTGAGCGCAGGTTTCCGTGAGTACTACAACTATGTTGGTGGTGCTGAAGCTCACGTACACTATTCAGTTTCTTCTCGCGCAGAAATGATGATGAAAGGTGGAATGAATGCAGATGGTACAGTTCCTGTAACTGAGATCTGGAAATCATTTGACGCTAACATCGCAAAAGATCCATCTTTGACTAACATTGATGCAATGGTAGCTAAAATGGGTAAAGACTACATCAAGAAAGCTTATGACAATGGTACATTGACTCGTTCATTTGTAACTAAAATGGAATCTGCACACTTGAGCAAAATTGCTAATGACATTGAGACCTACTTAATGTGGGGACAAGGTGGACGTATTAAGCAAGATGGTCCAGATGATATCAGATTGTCTACTGGTCTTTGGGCACAGTTGGATAACTCTTTCAAACGTATCTACAACAAAGGTTCATTCAATTTAGAGTTGTTCCGTTCTGAGATCTTCAACTTCTACAATGGTAAAGTTGACTTCAAAGGACCAGATCCAAATCGTCAAATCATTGTTCAAACTGGTATGGCTGGTATGAAGATGGTGAATGAGGCAATCAAGAAAGAAGCATTCAGCACTGCTGGATCTGGTACTTCTTTATTTGCTGACATGAGCAAGTCTGGTTTAGGTGCTATCTCTGGTAACAACGCAATGGATTTGAATTTTGGATTTGCTTTCACTAGCTACACTATTCCTTTCTTAGCTAACGTTAAGTTTGTGTTGAACCCAGCATTTGACAACGTACACACTAATGACATTGAAAACCCAATCATTGATGGTTTCCCATTGTCTTCTTATAACTTCATCGTGTTTGACATCACTGACAACACCAATGACAACATTTACTTGTTGAAATTGAAGTGGGATAGTGAAATGAAATGGTTCTACCAAAATGGAACTATGGATTACATGGGAAGAACTCAAGGTTTTGCATCTTCAGGTAATTTCAATGGTTATAGAGTATTTATGACTCAGACTATGCCTTCTATCTGGGTTAAAGACCCTACTAAAGTTCTCAAAATTGTTATGAGAAATCCTATCACTGGAGGATCATTCTAAGGATCCTTGAAGGCACTAAGCAAACCTGGGGGAACGCAAACCCCCAGGTCCCTGCTTTTAAAGCAAGACTCCACCTCCTCACGTCAGGGTTAAACTTGACAAATACTTGCCTGGGTTAATTCCCAGGTTCTCCTGAGAAGCAACTACCTTGACGTGGTTCAGGAGCTTTAAACTAGAAGTTGCTAAAAACAGAAAGAAAAAGAAGAAAATAATTAACCAACAAAAACAAATTATGGAAGTAACAATGATTGAAAAACATCAGACCTTTAAAAGGTCAAGTACTCTAGCAGTACGTCCGTTCATTGACACAATGAATTCTAACATGGGTCTTGAAAAGTATGAAATGGTACTTTTTGAAGGAGTGTTCCATGAGGAACAGTTAGCATGTTTAGAAAACAATGGTATCAAAAGATACGTAACAGGATTGAATGAATTTGCTCCTGAGATCAAACAATTAGATGAAGATGAAAGAGAAGCAGCAATTAAGCAGATTCGCATGACTGTTGCTCAACTTGAAAAAGAACTTGCATCTAATGTGTTAGATCCAACTGATGAACATTTCTGGAACAAAGTAAAATTACTTAGACCAGACAATGATGAGTTTTGGAGTAAAATCATTATGAGATTTGGTAATGAACCAATCTATTTAGATCCTGCAAATGATCCTTATGACTTGATTAAGCTAAAAGCTATTGAAGCTGGTGGTTTTTCTGCTGTCGTAAAGAATCTTGAAGTAGCAAGAACATCTCCTGTACCTCCTAAGTTTTACTTGGATAAGTATGAAGAAACTGCTTCTGTAAGAACTGAAGTTAAAAAATTACGTAATAAGGCATTGTCTGAATTACAAAAGTTATTTGATAAGAACACAAACAAGTTGTTCTATGTATGTAAAGTAGTAGATGGTAACTCAACGCAGTACAAAAAGTCTACACCACTTGACATACTTTATGACAACATGGATAAATACATTAATGGTGAAACTGTAGATAAAGACAAACGTAAAACTGCAGAAAGATTCCTAGATGTATGTTTAATGGATATGGAAACATTGAAATTAAGATCTCTTGTTAAGGATGCAAACTTCTATAAGATTATTGCTACCAGAGCTGATGGATTTATCTATCACATGAAGAGCAGTAGCTTATTGGGTAAAAACTCTTCTGATGTTGTAGAACATTTGAAGAATCCTTTAAACGAAGAAACATTGGTAGATATTACAAAAAATGTAGAGAAATACTGGAATAACTAATGAACAATAACCTACTACAAATTAAAGTTAAAGAGAGATTGAATAAACTTTCTTCTCAGGACTATGACAACATTGAGTGTTGGCAGATTGTTGAGGCTTTCAACAAAGCTCAACTTGAATGGGTACGTAGGCAAGTTCACGGTCATAACCAAGGAAAAGAAGGTAGTGAGCAAACAATCATGAACATTGATGATTTGCAAATACTTCTTGTAGAGCAAAATTTAACTGCTACACAATTTCCTTTGTATTATGAAACAGCTGTTATTCCTGCAAACTACATGTTTTATAAAAGAATATCTGTAAATGCTATAACTGAATGTTGTCCTGAAAGACCATTGATTGTTTACTTAGCACAGGTTGCGGATGTTGATTCTTTGTTATCTGATGATTTTAGATCACCAAGTGCTAAATGGGGTGAAACATTTTCAACAATTCAAAGTAATAAATTCAGAATTTATACAAATGGTGAATTTAATCTTTCAACGCCAAAACTGGTTTACTACAGAAAACCAAGAAATATTTCTTTCTTGGGATGTATTAACCCTTCAACAGGAACAGCTGATGTTGATGTTGAATGTGAATTAAAAGATGATATTGTAGAAATGGTTATTGATGAAGCATGTTCTATTATAGCAGGAGATATTGAATTATTTAACCAATACTCAAGAACAAAACAACAAGCAACAATAAACAATTAATAATATGGACTTTGCTGGACAATATAAAACCTTGAAAAGAACATCAACAGGATATCCTGCTGCAACGTCATGTGAAGCTCAAACTGCAGCATGTGTTACTGAATTAATGAACGCCTCTGTTAGCTTTCACAAATTACATTTGAAAGTTACAGGACTTGGTTCATTTTCTGCACATAAAGCATTGAATGAGTTATATGATTCTTTGCCAGGTCATGCTGACGCTGTAGCTGAAGGATTTCAAGGAGCATCAGAAAAATTGCTAAATTATGAAGATTCTGCTCCAAGAATTTTGAATTCTGTAGAAGAAGCGTTATCTTATTTAAGAGAGATGAAAGAGATGGTATCTGGATTACAAACAATAACACCATATAGTGAAGTTGTAAATGACTTAGATAACATTAAAAGTACTATCAACTCTATTAAGTATAAATTGTTATTCTTAAAGTAAAAACAAAACAAAAAAATAAATTCTTTTAACCTTTAAATATTTTAAAAATTATGGCTTACTTTCCACACGCCTTCCAAAAACTCTTAGTAGGAACTGATGGTTTCTCTACTAAAGACGGGCAAAACACATTAGCATTGGTTGCTGGTGAAATTGGTGTTGTATCTGCACAAGATAACATCATCCAAGACTTAACTGTTGCACCTACATATGCTGCGACACCATTAATTTATCTTGCTCAAGGTAGCTTCCACGCTAATGACAAGATTGGTCCTTTCCACGGTGGATACAAAGAGACTGTAAAGTCAAAAGGTATCAACCCTAAGTACGTTAGTGCATTCTACGTAACTGAACCAGCAAATGCTGTAAATCATGTAATCACTGTTGGTGCTGCTGCTCCTTGTGATGTTACATGTAACACAACTTACCGTCTACGTGTAGATGTTAAAGGTTCTGCTGCTTTGCGTTTCTTAACTCACAACGCTTACAAAACTGTTGATGCTTTCACAGGATGTTGCGAAGGTGATGTTGCTGGAACTTTAGTTGATTCAGCTATCGTTTATGAGGCATGGGCTGCTGCAATTGCTGCTGATCCAATCATTGGTAAATTCATTGCTGCTTCATTGTTATACACAGACAATTCTGGTGCATCTCCTGTAGTTACTACTACAAAGCCTGCTAACTGGAACACAATTGCTTTGGGTGACAAATGGGTACAATTGAAATTGACTGGTGCTTATGTAGACACTAAATTTGGTAACTGTTCTTTTGATCCTAAAGATCATTTTGAAATTGAGCCTGTTTATATCTATGCATCTGCTGTTGATTCAACTGGTGATCCTTGTTCTGAGTCTTGTTTCTTCGTTGCTGAAGTAACTCAAGCTTACCAAGGAAAAGGTTATGGTGAAACTTTAGTTAGAGAATTGATCTTAGCTAAAAGATACCAACAAGAGCCTTGGACTCAAGACGTACGTTTACGTGAAGTTTTAGATGATACTACTCTTACTGAGTTGTCTCGTAACTCTAAGTACTTTGCTTACCACATCTTACACAGTGTTCCTCGTAAGAGCAACCCAACTGGTATGATGGATGCTGATCAATACTTGGTGAAAATTGTTGTAGACGCTCGTGATGCAGCTTTTGAATCATATCTTGACACATTATTGTTGAGTTCTGGTAATCATGTACAACTTCAAGTTCAGTTGTAATAACTGATCTTGCTTTCCATACATTGCAAAGAAGGAGGAGAAGGGTGCAACTCTTCCCTCCTTTTTTTGTTTTTGTTAGATATTTTTTGTAAATTCTAAGTGTAGAGATTCTATTATAATAAATTCAAACCATGGCAATAAAACATATTCTGGCATTAGATATTCCAGACACAGCATGTGATACTATTCTAAAAATTTGGGATAGTTCTAGTTATGCTGAGACGTTACCTGTAGACTGTCCTAGGTTAGACATATTCTTTCCTGGATTTGCAGAACCCTTATATATTACAGAACCAAAGATTGCTCCAGGTTTTGCCCTTAATTTGAATGCTAAAGACTTTAGTTTACAACATCCTCAAGCAGAGCATTTGATTTCTTTGCCTGATGGTTTATATACAATCAAATACAGTGTTTCTCCTAATGATAAAGTATTTGTTGAATATTATCATTTGAGAACAACAACAATAATGAATGCGTATTACAAGGAACTTTGTAAAGTACAATTAGCACCTTGTGAACCTTCACCAGAGCAACATCAAAAACTACATGATTTACGTTATATAAAAATGTACATTGATGCTGCAAAAGCTAAGACAGAATATTGTCATTCACCTAAGCAAGGTGTTGAAATGTTAGCATATGCTGACAAATTGCTTAAAAAATATATGACTGGCTGTTGCGTTAGTTGCAGTGGATCACACGGAGGTTATACTCATGGATCACATGGTCATCATCACTAAGACAAATTATTTAAAACCAATTATAAGATGAACTGTCAAAACTGTGGATCAAAATTATCATGTGGATGTCAAAAAAGAATTGCATCAGATGGTAAAGAAGTATGTGGCACATGTGCTGCAAACTATGAGAATCAACTTAGATTGAAAGCACTAACTGATAATCAAGTGGCTAAATACCCTTTGATTACAGATGTAAATAAAACAAACAACACATAGTATGGATCCAATAGAACGCATAAGTGAAGTATTTGCTGATTCAGTATTTGTTTCCTACAAGAAAACACGTTATGGTTTAAAATCTTGTAAGATGACAATTGACGCAGAATACGCAAATGATTTGAGAGAACTTTATTTAAGAACTCTTGAAATGAACACTTGTGGGTTAACTTTTGGTGGTGGTTGTTCAAAAATTAGTATTGAAGAAAAAATCAAGACAATATAATGAAACCTATAAACAGCAACTTAAGATTAAAACCTGAAGATGGATGCACAAAAGTATCATCTTCATGCGTTATCTGGCAAGGTCCAGATATTCCTTGTATTGAATTATGCAAAGGAGACTCAATTACAGATGTTGTTTATGAGTTAGCAATGAAGTTGTGTGAAATAACTTCTGGAGTTATTGATCTTAGTACACTAGATTTTAAATGCTTAGTGCCAACAGGTATTCCTGAACCAACTACAATTATTCAAGCATTACAGTTGCTTATTGATAAGCAATGTTTTTTTGAAGAAAATTGTTGTGATGATGGACCTGGTGGTAGTACAGTACCTATTCCTATTTCATTACCTCCATGTTTATATTTTACAGAAGATGGAGATGAAATAACATCTTTACTTCCAACTGATTACAGTTCTTATTTAGCAAGTAAAATTTGTGAAATTATAGATGATATTACAAGTATCAATTCTACCATTGCAACATTGCAAAATAGAGTCACTACATTAGAAGCAAGTTCTGGTGGAGGTGGTGGTACTGGAGCAACAATATCTGTTGTTGCACAGTGTGCTAGTAATCCTATACCTGGAACAGTTGTTCCTATTGGCCAAGCATTTTCTGCATTTGAAAGTAAGTTTTGCCAATTAACAACAATTCTTGGAAGCAATGCTGCGTTATCAACTGCGATTGGTACAGAATGTGCAGGATTAGACTCAGCTCCACAACTAGTCAATGGTGATAATACAATGTCAGAAATTGCAGGTTGGGTTGCTTCTCCATCAACTTTGTCAGAAACCATAGTAAACATGTGGTTGACAATATGTGATATGAGATCTGCAATTGTAAATAGTTTGAACACTACAATACCATGTATTCCAATTCCTGTATCTAATATTCAAATAACAGATGTAACAAGCACAGGTTCTAAAATAACTTGGTCTGCTCCAAATAATGGAACTGTGTCAGAATCACCTTTACAATATTTACTAAAAGTATATGAGTGGAATGGTTCATCAACAGTAGGTTCACCTATTGTTAGTGTTATCAAACCTTTTGGAACAAATTTTCATGACATAACACTTGTTCCTGATCCAGCAAAAGATTATCAAATACAAATTACAGCTGAATATTCTTGTGATCTGTCTACTGTTGCAACTACCATTGGTAAAATTGCTTTGACAACTGTCCTATATTGTGTAGCTGTAACAGATGTTGCATATGATGAAATCAATCAATTATGTGATGGTAATTCATATGTTACAAAAAGAAGAAAAACAACCCTTACACTAAAAGATATAGTTTCAGGTAATCCTGTAGCAAATACTTTAGCACCATTTACTGCTGTAATTAATTATGACATAGATGGAGATTGTGCTTTAATTACTTCAGAATCAATTACAAAAACATTTGCAACAGGTGTTTCTAGTGTAGATCATATTTATGAAATGGAAAAATATGTTCAATGTGCATCAGATCCATGTGCTCCTAAGATTAAATCCTACAATTGTATTGGAAGTATCTCAAGCACAAGAGCTGTAGCATGTAGTGGTGAGGTAACTTGTTAATTAAATAGAAACAAATAAAATATAATATAATGTATCCTAATCAATATTGTCATCCTTGCACAGAGCCAACACCATGTGTTCCAGCTCCACCACCACCAGATTGTATAGGTGAACCATGTGAAGAAATTGTTCTAGACACATGTGTAAGATATACAGGACCTGCAATTCCATGTCTTGGAATTACTACAGGTGCAGATCTTAGTCAAGTACTACAAATTATTGCAGCAAGACTTTGTGATTGTTGTGATGGAACACCTCCAGTTGTAAATTGCGTAGTTTCTGCATGGTCAGAATGGTCAGAATGTATAGATGGTGTTCAGACAAGAACTAGAACAGTAATTCAAGCTCCACAAAATGGCGGTACTGCTTGTCCTCCATTAATAGAAACAAGATCATGTTGTGAGCCTGTTGACTGTGTAGTATCTGCATGGAGTGATTGGTCAATTTGTGATGGGGATGTTAGAACAAGAACAAGAACTGTTGTTACGCCAGCATCATGTGGTGGAGTAGCTTGTCCTGTTTTAATTGAAACAGAATCTTGTAACTTACCATTGCCATGTCAACCAATAACAAATATTCTTGGTAGATCATTAGATTGTGAAACAATTGAAGTATCATTTTCAGATGGAGCTACAGGTCCAGCAACAAGTTTAGTTGCAGAATTAGTTAGTACAAGTGCACCTTCTGTTGTTTTACAGTCATTTACTTTCACAACAACTGGCGCTGCTGCATCATATTCTCATACATTTACAGCTGTTGCTCCTGGTTCATACCTTATAAAAGTTTATAAAACTAGTGCAGCAGGAACTTGTGATGTTGTTACAACTTCTGCTGTAACAGTTGAAGTTTGCGCAACATGTGTGCCATTAACAGACATAGATGTTTTATCTGACAATTGTGAAACTTTACAAATTTCATTAACTGATGATGGAAACGCTACTGTTTTGTATGCTGAATTATTTAACAATAATGCACCAACTATAGTTGTATCTACCAAAACATGGACTCCATTAGGATCAGCTACTGTTTATAGTCATACTTTCACAGGATTAACTCCAGGAAATTATTTTGTAAAAATTTACAAAGATGCTGGTACTGTAAAATGTGATACAGTTGTAACAAGTGCTGTTTTAGTACAAGGATGTCCTGTAGATTGTGTTGTTTCAGATTGGTCTGCATGGTCTGAATGTATTGAAGGTGAACAAACTAGAACAAGAACAATAGTTACACCTGCATCAAATGGTGGAACTCCATGTCCTGTATTGACAGAAACACAACCTTGTGAAATACCATGTGTCCCTTTAACAAACTTTACAGCAATATCTGATAATTGTGAAACGTTAACCGTTTCAGCAGTAGATAATGGAGAAGCAACAGATTTACATGTAACATTGTATAATGCATCTAACCCAACAGTGCCTTTATTTACTCATGATTGGATTCCTACTGGAAATCCTGGATCATACACACATACATTTACAGGTCTTTCAGGAGGAACTTATATTGCAATAATTTACAAATTGTCAGATCGTTCAACTTGTGATCCAATATCATCAGCAAATGTTGTTGTTGAAACATGTAAATCAGCATGTCCTGCACCAACAGGAGTATCAGCTACAGTAACAGCTTAACAAAAAAATAAAAAAAATAAACAAATGGCAACATTAACTATAAATTTTACACCAGTATCAGGAATATCAAGTTATGAAATTTGTTATAGACCTGTAGGTGCAACAACTCCTTTTATTTGTATAGAAGATTCCGCATCACCTGTTGTTATAACTTCAGGGATTGAATGTGGTGTTGCATATGATGTGACAGTAAGAACAAACTGCCCTCCAGGAGAATATTTATCAGACCAAAGTACATCTGCTGTTGCAGTAGCTACAGCACTAGAATGTCCTCCTGAAATAGTATGTGTATCTTACACAATATCAACATCATCAGCTCAAGGACAAACTTCAGCTTATATTGATTGCATGGATCAAATTCAACAAGTAACTGTAGGAGGTGTTAGTGGATATGACGCAACTACATTCTGTGCAAAAGAAGGTAGCGTTGTAATAGCTGGTGAATGTAATCTAACAATTAATGGCCCATGTGGTGACCCAGTAGGTCCAATTACAGTAACTGGTGCGTATGGTTCAATGGAACCATGTATTGGCGGTACAATTGATGATTATATGAGTGCTAGTGTTAGTTTAGATGCTCCAGTTTCTGTAGACACAAATTTTAACGTAAATGTTTTATGGACTCAGTTAAATGGTGGCAGTTGTGCCAGTCCTAATACTCAATCATTTACAGTTCTTGTACTAGCTGGGCAAGTATCTGGTCAATTAAATGCATGTAATCAAGGAGCTTATTTTGCACAAGGAGCATCTATTTGTGCAGCTCAAGTAATGGGTCATGACAACACAGTTGACATAATTAATTACTAATAAAGATAATAGTCATGCATTAGGTTTGTTGGTTTTCCTACTGTTTTGATGGAAGTGCCCCTGGCGAAAGCTGGGGGTATCTTTTTAAAAACCAATTGTTTATAAGAAATTATAAATTAATTTCCTATTTTTGCTAAAGTTTAACCATATTAAAATAACCTATGAATATTATTTCAGCAGTATACCATAGTTTAAAAAGAAAGAAGTCAGCAGAAGCTGAGTCTCAAAGACTAGGTATTTCAGTATCTTATTATCAAAAGATAAAAGAAGAAGTCATTAAAGTTTTAAATGAAGCAGGTTCAAGAATAGATTCTGTTGTCATTCAAATGGTAGAAGCAAATTTAACAAAAAAATCTGAGTCAGTTTCAAATGAAGAAATTTTATTTGAACTAGAACAACAACTTGGCATTGATGCTAAAGACAGATTCTACAACAAAGAGGAAGATTCTAAAAGAATTGAAATTCATGAAGATCTAGAATCAGGAACCAGTAAGATCACTGGCCTGTCTGCAACAGAGCCACGTAGTGCAGAAGAAATTATTGCATTATTAAAGATAGACACAAAGAAATGGAAACTATCTCAATATTGGAATAAAGAGAAAGGCACAAAATGGTTAGTATCTGCTTTAGTTAGTAGAGTACCACAAGAAGAAAAAATACAAAGTACATTCTTAGAGTTACTTGAAACATATCAAGTTCCACAAATAACACCACTAGACCCTGCAGCTTTTTGGCAGAACACAAGTTCTCAAGAAAAAGTTTGCGGGGTTCTTTCATTACAAGACTTGCATTTTGGTAAAGTTGGAAATGAAAACATGAAAGAGATCTTAAATGACTCTGTAAGCTACTTAATTGACAAAGCTAATAGAAACTACGTCTTGGAGAAGATAGTGTTTGTAATAGGCCCAGATACGCTCAACATGGATACATTTGGTGGTACAACCACTAAAGGAACTCCAGTAGAGAACTCTGAGATGGCAACAGAGGCTTACATAAAAGCTTTTGATGGTATATGTCAAGCAATAGGTACAGCTAAACAGTTTTGTGAGAAGCTGGAAGTATTGTTTATACCTGGTAATCATGATAGGTTAAGTTCCTTTCATTTGTTACACGCTGTTTCTCAAGCATTTAAGACATGGGATGATATTAATTTTAACGTAGCCTATGCTGAGAGAAAAGTTGTAACTTATGGCTTGAACATGCTTTGTTTTGAGCATGGTGACGTGACTGCCAAAAATAATCCTTTGGTTTATGCAGTTGAGTTTCCTAATGAATGGGGAGTTTCTAAGTATAGAATGCTTTATACAGGACACTACCATGGACGCAAGACAACTCAGTTTGTGACTGAAAATGAACAAAATGGTTTTGTTACAAGAATAATTCCAGCATTGACTTCATCTGATTATTACCACTATCATAATAAATATGTGGGAAATACGCGTTCTGCTATAATGCATATTCATGATTCTTCTAAAGGATTGATCAGTGAATTTACATATACTGTCTAATTAATCAAGGAAGTTCTTTATAATGTCCCAAAAATTTAGTAAATTCTTATTGTAGGTATCATATGAAAGATGCAAGAAAACCAAATCTTAATGCGCCTCGTTTCAGACCCAGTGCTGAAGGAACTTTAAACTCAGAATTTATTGAGTTACTTAAACAAAAAGTCCCTTCTGCAAAAGACTTAAGTGCTGCTGATGTGAAGAAAATAATTCACACATTCAACACAAACCTTTGGTCTACTGTGATTGAAAATAGAGATGGTGTTGAGATTCCAGAACAAATTGGACATCTTTTTATAGGAACTTGTCAACCAAGGCGTAGTCCAAATGTTGACTACAAGACTAGTGCTGAATATATGAAAGTCATAGAATTTCGCAACTGGGAAAGTGATCAACATTTGGCAAAGATTTTTTATACAACCTATGGTACAAAGTATAGGTTTAAGAATCATGAACTTTGGGGATTTAAACCTACAAGAGCATTTAAAAGAATGGTCAGTAAAACATATCCTGAAAAATGGAAACAATATGTGGAGATTGATCCTGCAATAAAAATATCAAGTATGTTCAGAACTAAAGGTTATGAATCTTTTAAAGAACAGATTGAACCAGACATAACAATGTATAACGAATTTGAATTATAACAAATGATTACAATAGGTGAAGTATTATCAAGGCTGCGTAACCAAGTAAAAGCTGTTAAGCAGGATGCTTTCCTGACTGACCGTTTCTTGTATTCTCTTGTTAATAAACATGCAAAACTAATGATGCGTAGACAAGACAACTTGAATCGCATTATGAAATATCAATCAGTGTTTCAAACTCTAGATTTTATAGAGTTAATTGAAGTAGATAGAGCACAAGCTCAATGTCATGGTATTGAAACAGGTTGTTACTTTAAAAGAACAAAAGATAAATTACCTGAATTGTATGATGGATACTGGGGACCATTGATTAGAGCTGTTACGTCATTAGATTTATCAGAAGACTTAACAAGCACATATCCTACTACTTACCAACAAATGGAAAGACAAAAAACATTTAAGTACAATAAGAAAAAGTATTATTGGTATTTAGATGGTCATTTGTACTTTCCTAATTTAGAATGGGACGCTGTTAGAATTGAAGGTGTGTTTGAAGGTGATATTTCTAAATACAATTGTGATCCTGCGGATGACTGTCAATATGTTCAAGATAGTCCATTTAATGTTCCTGAACACTTGTTCCCTGAAATAGAACAACTTGCTATGAGAGATTTAGGATTAATGATGCAGGTTCCACAAGATGCTGCACAGGATCTTAAACACACTGCTAGATAATTTTAATATAAAACACTATGTTGACTGAAGTACAATATAAAGAATTTGATGAACTACTTGAGAGTGTCAAGATAGATATGAGAACTTATGACTTAGAAAGTTCAATAGATCCTCAGCAACTAATTAAAGTTGCCATGAAGGTTAACTATGAGCTAGGTCTTAAAGTAAACCCATCACGTTCAAAAGCTATAGAAATTCATAAAGGTAAAGGTAAGTTACCTCAAGACTTTTATGTGTTAAACTTTGCACTTGTATGTGAAGGTCATAATTCATACTACCTACAAGAAAGAGCAAAAACTTATACAGAAGGAATGCTAGAGGGAGTCCTGCTTGCTCAAAAAATGTTTAAACTTACAGGTGGTAGTAATGTAAGACAATATAGTGTTATAAGAAATATTCTACCAGGAATCAATGTTATAAATCACAACATTGGTACTGCAAATATTTTAGTTCAAGCTTTGAGCATTGATGGCAATCTGCTTTCATTTGAAATTCATCATTTAGATAATAATAGTTTTGAATTAATATCAGAATCTAGTGAAATTATCACAGAAGTAAGATTGGTTGTAATGGGTGGTAACACAATTGCAACTACAAGTGGTGGAACAAGTGCTGAAATTGTTAGTGATTCACAAGGTAAAAAAGTTGTAGCATATAACTTAAATGGTAGAAGATATGAGCATTCTCATTTGATACCATTAAGAATTGAAAAAAGCAAATCAGTATCAGCTGATTGTTTTAATTTAAACAGTCATGATCCTAATGTAGCGTATATAAAGAATGGATTTCTAGTAACAAACTTTGATGAGGGTGTTGTTTACATTAACTACCAAAGTTTAATGGAAGACGACAAAGGAAACTTATTGGTAATGGAACATCCATTGGTAAATGAATACTATGAGTATGCTTTGAAACAGAGAATATATGAAAACTTGTATATGTCTGGAGAGAATGTACTTAACTATTTACAGTTAGTAGAACAAAAACTTAGAGCATCAAGAAACAATGCTTTGTCTTTTGTGAATACACCTGACTTTAGAGAATTAAAGCAGACATGGGAAATGAATAGAAAAGCACAGTATCACAATTACTATAACATGTTTAAGAGTAGAATCTAATGGCTGCTAAAATATTTAAAAAAAAAATAAATCTTGCTATCTATGAAGCTGTAGTAAACTTACGCGTTGTAGAAAGTATGCAAGACATGCAAGAGTATCTTGACAAAAAAACTAAATCTTTAGTAGATGTTACAGATAGTTATGGATGTGTTTTTGATTTACCTGGTGCAAAAGGATTGGAATATTATATTGTTTATGAAAAAGATAAACTTACTATAAATTTAATCTCTCATGAGGTATATCATTTAGCTATTAGAATTTTAACAAACATAAACATAACAGATGAGGAATCAACTGCATGGTTAGTAGGTTACTTGACAGAAACAATATATAAAGTATTACGTCAGAAAAATTACAACATCAAAGACTAATGAGCGAAAATTTTACAAATACAAGTGCTGCCAAAACTAATGCCTTCAACAAAGGTATGGTTAAAGACTATACTGATATTTACATTTCAGAAGGTCTTTGGACTAATGCAGTAAATGCTATAAACAATGCTCACTATGGTGAGACAGGCTCTATTGGCAATGAGCCATCTAATAAGTTTTGTGCAAACGCAACTTATGATGTTATTGGTATTTCTCACAAAACTAAAACTTCTTGGGTTGTATTTTCTACAGATGATGTTTCTTCTGAGATTGGTATTTTTGATGAAAGAGATTGCTCATATACAGTAATTGTAAATGATCCATGCCTTGGTTTTAAGAAAACAAACTTGATCACAGCAGTTACAAAAGAAAACTATGACTGCACACATTCAACATATTTTCAGGATAACTTAAATCCTGATAGAGTTTTAAACTTAGACAGAGTTCCTTATAAAACAACAGGAAACAACTTGTCTCAGGATCCAGATTGTTTTATTCCTGAATACACAACTGACTTAGATTGTGATGCACTAAGATTACATCCTCTTGTAACACAACCATGTGTAAATGTAAAAAAAGCACAAGGAGCTGGCCAATTAAATAATGGTAGTTATATGGCAGTTGTAGCTTATTCTGAAAACGGAATAAGACTTACAGATTACTCACTACCTAGTCAACCACAAGCATTGTGGGATCATACTGGAATTGGTGGATCTTTGGATATTACTATTGACAATCTAGACAAAGACTATGATGAGTATGAACTTGTTGTTATTGCTGTAATTAATCAACAAACTATAGCAAAAAAGGTTGGTTATTATTCAACTAGGCAAACATCAGTACATCTTGACTTGTACAATCAAAGTTTAGAAACTGTTGAACTTGCAGTAATACCTTTAAAATCAATAGTTTATGAAAAGAGTGAAAAAATGCACTCTGTAAATAACTATCTTATCAGAACAGGAGTTACTACACAACCATACTTTAATTATCAAAAACAAGCAAATGATATAAAAGTGCAGTGGGTTGCTGCACAATATCCTACAGATTATTACCATAATGGAGGTAATGTTACAGGATACATGCGTGATGAGGTGTATGCCTTTTTCATTAGATGGGTTTATAAAACAGGAGCAAGAAGTGCTTCTTTTCATATTCCTGGTAGGTTGTCTACAGGAGTTGACACAAACCCTGTATCAACACCTGACGTTATTTATCCTACAGAAACTAAAGTGTGGCAAGTATATGATACTGCAACAAAATATTTAGCATCTGGTACTACCAAAGATGGTGGTGTTATCATTGCTAAAGGAGACATGGCATACTGGGAATCAACAGAAAAATATCCTGATGACAAACCAGATGTTTGGGGTACACTATGTGGTAAACCAATTAGACATCACAAAATGCCTTCAAATGAAACTATACATATCCATAGTCAAGGAGGAGATTATATTTATAATTTAGGTGTTGAGTTTTCAAATATTCAACATCCTGTAGATGAGACACTTACTCCAATTAAAGATATTGTAGGATATGAGATATTAAGAGGATCTAGAGAAGGAAACAGAACTATTGTTGCGAAAGGTTTATTTAACAACATGTTTGAGTTTAATATTCAAGGAAGTACTGGAAGAAAAGGTTTGTTCCAGAATTATCCTTACAATGATATTAGACCAGATAACTTCTTAACAAACGATTTTTCAGTTCTTGATTCTGGTAGAGGAAGTCAATCTGGTGTTGAGTCAGCATCTAAACTTGACACTCACAAAAGAAACTATTTATCTTTTCATGCTGTAGAAACAAATTTTGTTAAACCATATATTGGTTCTAACTACGTAAAAGTATATACAGAAGAAAGAGGAACTGTAACAGGTAAGTATGAGTTTCCACATAAACATCCTAAACATGTAATTTTAACTGATGGTGCGTTTGTAACAGCAGGTATTGTTGGTTTAGGAATTGCACTTGTACAAGCTGTTGGTAAAACAACATTGACATCAGAAGTTGCTCCATGGGCTTTAGCTTTAGGTACTGGATTTTATTATGGTGGAACACAAGTAAGTAAAGAATCAGCACCAGCATCTATTATTGGTGATTTAACAACATATGGTATTACATCAGGTCTTTCAGGATTTGGTGCAGGAAATGCCGCAGCTGCTATTGCATCTGTTGCAGTAATGATTGTTAGTGGTACTTATTATTGGGGACAAGCTACTGATCAAGTTTTGGATATATTTAGAAAACTTGGTAAGGATAGACAATACATGCTTCAATACAATAGTCATGGATTCTATCATTCATATTCAGGCGTATCTAACTCTGCAGTACCTTCAGGATTACCAAAAGCATTTAGAAGAAAGATTGCTGATTCAGGAGCAAAATATATTGGTTCTGGGATTCATGATTTAGATGCTACATATAGAATTAACAATCTTAATAGAAACAAATATGTAGCTATTAAATTAACTTCTGATTTACCAGATGTATCATCAACAATAGATAATACAAAACATAGAATTCAAGATGGTGGAATAGATCGTTCTAATCCTACAAAAGAATCAATTAGTACAACAACAGTTGCATATTATGGTGCATTAAAAGTAGATTTTGAAAATCAGTATGGTCAATTAACATCAGTTGTTCAATTACCTACAGATTCTTGCATATACGCAACTGAACCACAACTTACAACTCTTTATACTACATCAACAATATTTGGTGGAGACATCTATATTAATAGATACACTGAAAAGAATCCATACATGTTCTTTAACACATGGATGTATGATATGCCAACTGGTACAGAATATGATTACAAAAATTATGTAAATGGTCCTGTTCCAAGATATTGGATAAACTTTGATAAATTTGATGTCACAGATTTTGATGTTAATATAAGTTTGTCAAATGGTGTAAGTTTTACAACGCCTAGTGACTTCCATAGAATGGATAGAGCAGGTAGTACTGGTACATGGACTTTGAGAAACTGCTTTGCATATCTTTTCCATAACGGTATTAGAGACTTTTATACAGAATCTGAACTTAACATGGCGTTTAGAGACTATGGTGAAGAAGATTTTCAAAAGTTCTATGATGTATATGGTAACTCATTTAATGATGAGGCTACTATGTTTAGATCAGATTTGATAACTAAACCAATATATAACAAATATGACTTATCACTTAGCACATCCAAGTTGTTTAACAACTTCGCGACATGGGGACAAATTCTCCCTAGGGACTATGACCCAGCCATATACAACACATGCTTTGAGTACTACCCTAAACGTGGAGTGTACTCTCTCCAACAGCAGTCAGGTCTTAAACGCGATAACTGGAGAAACTTCTTACCTCTTAACTATAAAGATTTTGGAGGAAAAATCAACACAATAAAGTCACTGAATGGAACAGGTGCTATAATACTTTTTGAAGATGCTGAACCTACACAATTTGTAGGTGTTGATCAATTGCAGACTAAAGGTGGTGTAAAAATCACAATTGGTGATGGAGGATTGTTTCAACAAAACATGCAAAGTCTTGTAAATGCAGATGATGCGTTGGAGTATGGAGCATGCATTTCTTCAAGATCTGCAGTAAATACACCACATGGTTTATTTTATGCTTCTCAGAAGTCAGGTAAAATTATGCATTATTCTGGTGGCATTGATGAGATATCAAGAAATGGATTGAAGTTTTGGTTTGCTGAAAATTTACCTTCAGAACTATTACGTCAATATCCAGACTATCCATTATATGATAATCCAGTAGCAGGTATTGGAGTACAAGCAATTTATGATCCTCAATATGAATTAGTATACTTTACAAAGAAAGACTATATTCCTTTGAGATCAGATTTACACTTTGATGACCCTTCTGGTGTACCATATTATATTTGTGGAACTACTGGTGATATTGACATACCATCTGAAATAGTCTCAACAAGTATGTTGGAAACTCCAACAACACTTGCTGAAGATCCAGATGCACCATGTAAAGCACCATTAGATTTAGTTTTTGTTATTGACATTACAGGAAGTATGGGAACTGTTTTAAATAACATTAAAACAAGTGTTGCTAATATTGCTACTGATGCTGTGACAAAATCAAATAATGATTATAGATTTGGATTAATAACTGTGAATCAATCTGGTAGTGTTCTTAACGTTGTAAGAGAAGTAATGTCTGCAAATAATGTTGCAACATTTAACACTGCATTACAAGTTGTTACATTGGGAAGTGGTGGCGGTGAACCAGAACCTACAGACATAGGTGTTAAGATGGTATTAGATGGACAAGCAGGAGTTTTCAGATCAAATGCTATCAAAATGATTATTATGGTTACAGATGCTAGACCATCTGGTACTGATGATGCTTATGTTGTAGGTGTTGATGATGTAAATGTTCAAAATGTTTCAAATCAAGCATTAGCTCAGGATGTTTTAATATTCCCTATTGCAACAGGTTATGGAGTTAGTGGTCAATATGCATCTACTATTTTACCATTGCATGACATTTATGCAAATACTACAGGAGGTGTTGCAAGTCAATCACTTACTGGAATTGTAGCAGATATAATTGGTGATTCTATTTTAAATGTACCATGTCCAGAAGTACCATTAGAATGTACTTTTGAATCTAATCCATATACTATAAATTTAGGACAATCAATAACGTTGACATGGTCTGTACTTGGTACACCAGAATCTGTAGTATTAATGCCAAATAATGTTGTGGTAAACGCAACAGGTTCATTGACAGTATCACCAGTTGTAAACACTATTTATCAATTGATAAGTACTAAAGGTGATGTAACAAATATTTGTGAATTAGAAGTTATTGTAGTTCAACCAGAAATAATTCAGTGTCCATGCGCATATGATGATCCTAAATGTTTTACTCCATGTGGTTGGACAATCAGTTATGATCCAAAGCAAAAATTATGGATAAGTTTTCATGATTGGAAACCTAGTTTATTAATGCCTTCACATGAGCACTTCTTTACAATTAAAGGCAGAGGATTTTGGAAACACAATGATAGATGGGATAGTTTTGCAAATTACTATGGAGTAGATTATCCATGGGAAGTAGAATATCCTGTGACAACACCTAATAGCGTAACAACTCTTAGAAGTATAGAATATACACTAGATGTATATAAGTTCTTCAATGATGGTAAAGATTTCAATCATGTACTTGATGAAAACTTTGACAGAGCTATTATACATAACTCAGAGCAAATGTCTGGTTTGTTGAAACTTAAAATTAAAGGTAAAAACAATCCTTTAGAATTGGTCAATTACCCACAAGCAACAGCTAATGGTATTGACATACTATTCTCTAAAGAAGAAAACAAATTTAGATTTAATCAATTTTGGGATATTACAAAAGATAGAGGTGAGTTTACAGGTAATGATACACCAATGTGGATTACAAAATGTTCAGGTTATGAAAGATCAATTAATCCTAATTATGTAAACTACTTTAAGACACCAACTGAACATAAAAAATTCAGACACTATGGAAACAAAGTGATCTTACGCAAAAATGTAAGTGGTGACAAGAAAATGATTTTAAAACTAACAAATTCAAAACATCTTAATAGTTCAAGATAATGAAGGATACAAATAATGTATTGATGAAATTTATTAGCACACAGGGTTACAAAAATAGTAGCCCTGATGTTAACAATCCTATTAATGTAATTCCTTCAAATAGAATTACAATGAAGGATGTAGATTTTCCAGTACAAGGAATTGATAATTTAGGCAACTCACAATTAATGATGCCAGGTGGTGAATATCTATTTGGTGGCGATTATGTTATTGAAACACCAATGAAAAAACAAGGTGGTGAAAAAGATGCAGATATTAAATGTGGCAATTGTGGTTGGTCTTGGAAAGTTTCTAATGGAGGATCAGATCCTTACACATGTCATAAATGTGGAGCTGAAAATGCAGAGGTTCAAATGAAAAATGGTGGCCAACATGGTGGTTTAGATAGATGGTTTGCTGAGAAATGGGTTGATGTCAAAACTGGCAAACCATGTGGTAGACAGAAAGGTGAAAAGCGTGATGGTTATCCTGCATGTAGACCTTCTAAAAGAATTAGTAGTGAAACACCAAAAACAGCTTCTGAACTTAGTCAGTCTGAAAAAGATAAATTTAAAAGATCAAAAACATCAAGCAAACGCATTGATTACAATCACAAAAAAAATGAGTTTGGTGGACAAAACATATTTGAAAAAAACTTTACAATGGAAGATTATAACAAATTAGAAATGATGGCAAAAGGAGGCAACGTTCCTACTAATCCTGCTTTATGGTCAAGAGCTAAGGCAGCAGCAAAAGCTAAGTATGACGTTTATCCATCAGCATACGCAAATGGTTTTGCATCAAAATGGTATAAGTCAAAAGGTGGTGGTTGGAGAAAAGCTGAATTTGGTATGGAAGTAATGGGTGATGGCGGCACACCAAACAATGCTGGATTTAATGCTTTACCTGATTATGTTCAACAAAAAATAATGAACAATATGGCAGAAGGTGGTGAAAAAATGCCAGCTGATATTGCACGCGCACGTTTTGCTGCAGCAGGTAATCTTGATCAAATGGATGAATATGGATACGCCTTTGGAGGTTTCGTACCTGAAATGATGTATGGGGGTGATTATGAAATGAAGAATGGAGGATGTATGGAATGTGGCGGTCAAATGCAAGAAGGAGGAGAACAACCTCAACAAGAACAAGGATCAAACATTAATGATGCATTAGGTGAAATATCAATGATGTTGGAAAATGGAACAAATCCTAATGACATTTTACAAATGTTAATTGAGCAAGGTGTTTCAGAAGAGCAAGGTATGGAGATTATTCAGTCAGCTCAAAATGACGTTGTAGAATCTGATTTAGAAGAAGAAGATGTGCCAGTAGATACAGAAGATATTGAAGATGATTCTGAAGAATTGTTATCATCTGATGATGAGATGAAGTATGGTGGTATTAAACTTGACCCTAAAAAGAAAGGAACATTTAAAGCACAAGCTACTAAGATGGGCATGTCTGTACAAGAAGCAGCAGAACACATTTTAGATAATAAAGAAGAATATTCACCAGAGATGGTAAAAAAAGCTAACTTTGCTAGGAACTTTGCTAAAGAACTTGGAGGACAAATGTATGAAATGGCATCAGGTGGAACAGTTCCTGATCGTTATAAGAATATGGGTTTCTCAAAGGTGGGTGTTAAAAAACAATCTACGCGTCCTGGAAAAAAATGGATGGTGCTTGCAAAAAAAGGTGATCAATATAAAGTAGTACATGGTGGATGGAAAGGAATGAAAGACTTTACACAACATGGTTCTGAAAAACGCAAAGATAGATTTTGGGATAGAATGGGTGGTAGAGATTCTGCAAAAGCAAAAGATCCTTTTTCACCTTTGTATTGGCATAAGCGTTTTGGTACTTGGCAAGATGGTGGAGAATCTACTTCAATGTATGACTATGAAAACTATAAAGTTGGAGATCAAAGAACAAACAAGACTGAATCAAATACAATAAGTTCATTAGAAAATAATGCTTGGAATAGAGGATTAGCTACAGCTAATACATTAGGAGATCCTAGATCAATGATTTGGGCACTACCTAATAAGGGAATACTTGGAACAGTAAAAGGCATTGCTGGTGCAGCTGCTGGTTTATCTGGTGCTATTTTAGGATATGAAAAATTGTTTAGTAAACCAAAGACAACTGAGTATGTTGTAAACAATGATACAAAAGAATCTGGAAAATTATCTGACGTACTTGCAAAAAGAAAAGAAGATCAAGATAAGCTAATGAAACAATACTCTCAACCTAGCATGTACCAAGAAGCTCCTAAAGATGAAATGAATAGAAAACAAAATATGTTACCAGCTGACCCAATGATGCAACCATGGATGAATGATGGTACAATACCAAATAATCCTAATGTTGGAATGATGGCTAAGTACGGTGGTGCAATGCAAGAATATCAAGTTGGCGGTCAAAGCAAACCTTTAACATATGATGAGTGGCTTGCTGAAAATAATAGAGGTTTAATGGGTGAAGAAGGTAGAGATATGAATGATTATCAACAATACCTTTCATCATTTCAACCTGCTGTAGCAACAAGTGTTGGAGGTACTGAAGTAGCTCAAACTCCTGGTGGTGCTGCACAACCTACTGACAAATCAGATGTGGCAAAACAATCAACTCAAACTTTTAAAGGTGATAACGTTGGTGTTATTGCAGCAAACAATGCACTTGCTGGATTAGGAATGGTTAATGAAGTACTTGGTGCAGGTGATTATGAAAAAGAATATAATCAACGTTTGAGAGAAATGGGTAATACTATGAATAGATATAATCCTCAGAACGCTGTCAATCCATTTGGTAACTATACATTGAACGCAGGTCCTGCATCAAATTTTGCACTTGTTGCAAATACACCAATACAAGACTTTGGTACTAAAATGTCATCAGCTAAATATGGAGGATTAATTCCTTTTATTCCTGCCACAAGACAATATGAAGAAGGCGGTGAGTTTTATGCTGATGAAGATGAGATCAAACGCATTCTTGCAATGGGTGGAGAGATAGAATATCTTGACTAAAAAATGTAGAAAAAGCCTTCTAAAATTGGAAAAATCAAATTAAATTTGTAAATTCTAAATGTAGGAGGTTTATAATATAATAAAGTTTAAACTTCATAAGTTTATTATGCAAAAGATTAGAATCAAAAAAGCACCAAAACCTGGAGACCAACAAGACTATAGTTTAGTTGGTAGAAATGTTAGTTTTACTGACACTGGTAAAAGCACAAGTAATGTTAAAAATACTATGGGTGCTGTTCCTGAAGAAGAAGCTAACATTGAAGTAGAGGGTGGTGAAACAGTAGTTGGTGATATCAACAAAGATGGTTTCTTAGAACAATTTACTTTTGTAGGTAAACGTCACTCTAAGGGTGGCATGCCTGTAAATATACCTGAAGGTTCATTTATATTTTCTGACACAAAGAAATTAAAGATTAAGGACAAAGAAGTTCTTGAATCTATCTTTGGTTTAAAAGAAAAGAAAGGTGGTTATACTCCTGCAGAAATTGCAAAGAAATATCAAATCAATCAGTTTGTTCAAGACTTAAAAAGTGAAGATACTGATGCTATTCAAAAACGTTCTTCTGCTGAGATGCTTAAAAAGAATACTCAAAAGTTGGGTATGCTTGCATTGGTACAAGAATCTATGAAAGGATTTCCTGATGGAATTCCTGCTATTGCAGAATCTGTAATGGCTGGATTAGGTGGAACACAAATACCTGGAATGGAAAAAGGTGAAAGTGTTCAGGAAGAAGTAATGGAAGGACAGGAAGAAGGAATGAAGTATGGTGGTTCAATGAATAGAAAATTCCAAGATGGAGGTTTTCAATTGAGTTACACACCTAACATGGTTATATACTTAAATGGTGAACCATTTAAATACAAAACACATGAAGATGCTTTTGGTTGGGGAACTGGTGATATTATTACATTCCAAGGACCTAATGGTAGAACATATAAGACAAACTCTGAAGACTTAATGGAAAGAGTTGACTCTGGTAAATATGTTGACACAGGATTTGATGGTACAAAAGCTAAAAGATTTTATGTTGAAAGTAAACCAGGTGGTAGAAATTATTACGCGTCAAACTCAAACACAATTGGTAAAACCACATTAAAGCAAGGGCAGCAATTTTATATTGGCAATGAGCAATATGAAGTAGCTAATGCTTATGCTAAAACAACACAGACTGGATATACTGCAGGGTATCAAGGTACAGGTATGGCTAATGCTGGCTCATCATACAAACAAGATGTTAATACTGTATCTGTTTATAAAATTGATCCAAACACAGGAAAAAGAGTTGGTAATGCTTTTGCTATTGACCCAAGTAAAATTGAGCAAGGCGTAAGAAATAATACATTTGCTTATGTTAAAGGAACAGCACAAGCTGCTCCAGTATCTGTACCAGTTAATGGTGCATACAATAGCTATGACAGTGGTGTTACTGAAAAAACAAAACCTGCAGGACAAGAATATAAGATTGCTGGTAGAGATAAGTATACTTATTACAAAGATGCTAATTCTTCAACAGGTTGGACTTATGTAGATACTGATGGTAATAGAGGAAATGTTACAAACAACGAAAGTGTAGCAACCTTGAATAAACAAGTATCAGGCATGCAAACTAAAGCACCAGCTAAAACAACAAGTACACAACAAACACCTGTTAAATCTGCTCCAAGACCTACAGGCAAACCTAAGACAGCTCAAGAAGCATTAAACTATTTTGCGTCAGGTGGTTCAGTTTTTGGTTATTATCAAGAAGCAGGTACTGTTACACCTGGTCCTGGTGATCCTCCAAATAATGGTACTTTAAATACTACAGTTGCTACTAAACAAGATGCACAAGCATCAGGAAACAAACGTGTAGATCCTAATCAAGAAATATTTGCAGGTAACATTACATTAGAAGATGGTACTGTATTAAAAGCTTATTACAAAGGAAACCAAAAATATTTAAAAGATGCTAGTGGTGCAATTGTAGCACAAGCAACTAGAACAGACGTTCAGAATGAACAATATGGTTCTCAAAACATTAATCAGATTTTATCTAAAGCTGAGAATGTTAAATATACAAACACAAACTTTGGTACATTTAAAAATCAGCCAAACGTAAAAGGTACTGGTATTTATCTTTCTTCAGGAAATGCAGCTGCTAGAACAAGTGGTGATTTATCACCTGAAGAATGGGCTGACTTTCAAGATAGACATGGTGACTGGATTGATAAACAATACACAGGAGGATTTGCTCAATACAAAAAAGATTTACAAACTAGTAAAGCAACAGGTGATAAAGCAGCTGCTTGGTTTCAAGATGCTGTAAATGAGAAATCAATGAAGCAATTTGGTGTACCTTATTTTGCACCATTAGGTTCTAATAAGGAAACCAATCCATATTTTAGAGATTCTAAGTTTGGACAGGTTACATACTCTGTACCTAGATTTTTTGATGCTCCTGTTAAAACAGAACCAGGACAAGAAGTTGCATATTTCTGTGTTGAATACACAGATGGTTCTAAAAACGTTGTTTCTGTTTCTCATAAAACTGGTGAACAACCACTTGCTCCTTCTGGAACAACTATTAAAGCAGTTGGTGCAGCTTCAAAAGATAAAGGAGTTGTTGATGGTCAATGTATTGGCGTTCCAGGAAAAACTTTTGAGAAAAAACCTAAGAAAGAAGGACCATGGTGGTTACAAGACATTGTCAACTTTGTAGGAACTGCAACAGATCAAGTTAATCGTTATGAACCTACACAAGGTAAGATTGACTTAGTTACACCAGGTTATGACTTATTAGACCCTACAAGAAAGCTTGCTGCTAATCAAGAGCAAATGGCAAGATACCAAAATCAAGTACAAAATACTGCTGATGGTAACGTAGGATTAGCAACAACTCTTGGTGCATCTGGTGAAGGATTTGCTAATGCAGCAAATGTATTAGATACAACAGAAGCTGCAAATATTGGAATTGTTAATCAAGCATATAATACAAATGCTCAAATTCAAAACCAAGAAATACTTGGTAATGAAAATGCACGTCAAAAATATGTTGAAGATATGGCAACATTGAATCAACAGTATGACAATTCATTACAACAAAAGAAATGGAGAGAGATTGCAGCATTTAATAATGGTACAACTAACTGGTTTAGAAAAAAACAAATGGAGAATGTTTTATTCCCACAAGTTTATATAGATCCTATTTTAGGAGATGTAGATTTTTCTGGTCAAGGTAGAGAGATACTTGGTGATGAAGGAACTGGAATGGCTCCTGATGTATACCAAAATCCATATGGAGGTGGTGCAAGAGGTGGTGTTGGTACTGGTTATGATCCTTCAGCAATGACTCAAACTGCAAATGCAGCATGGAAAAAAGCTTATGATGAATCAGTAGGTACAAGAGGAGAAGAAGAAGCACGTAAATATGCAACTCAAGTATCTAATATGTATTTACAAACTGCTAAGCAGTCTCCTACATGGAAGAATAATTTTCAACAAGCATATATGAGTGGCATGACTACTCCTGCTCAAGCTAATATGACTCCTTGGGAAGATCAATAATTTAATAAAAGTAAAGTAGAAATAAAACATGGCAACATTTATAAAAGGACTTACTGATCAATTTGGTCCAATGCAATTGTACAAACCTGACTATCAGTTTCTGACTCAGGTGTATGGTACAAGACAGGCTGAATATGATCGTGGTTTTAGCATGGTCAAAAATCTTTACAACTCTGTGCTAAACAGTGCATTGACAAATTCTGACAATGAAAGTTTTAGACAGGAGGCTTTTAAAAAGCTACAAGGAGCATTGAAAAGTGTTTCTAATGTTGACCTTTCAAATCCTACTAATATCATGCGTGCACAAAGTTTGATTGATCCTATTTCTCAGGATCAAGATATGGCGTATGATATGGCTGTAACAAGATTTCATCAAGCACAAAAGCAAAAGATGGAGCAGTACAAAAATAGTTCTGATCCTAAGATGCGTGCAATGTATAGTGATTACAGTAAAATGGATATTGCTTTTGCAGAAGAAGATTTAAGAGGTGCTAAAAGAGGAGATGGATCTGTACAAAAAGTACAGCCACGTGAGTTTGTTCCATTTGAAGATACAATGGAATATCTTAGAAAAGCAGCTAAAGAACAAGGATTAGAAATTACACAGTCTGGTCCAGATGGTAATGGTTATATTATTAAACGTGTGAATGGTGCAGGTGTAGCTCCTATTTTTACTGAGTGGGCAAAGGCCACAATGGGAACTAGATTTGACAGACAGTTTCAGGTTATGGGACGTGTTGCTGCTGAATCTTCTATCAGAAATGAAATGTCAACAAATGGCATAAAAAGAGAAGAAGCAATACAAAAAATCTCACAAAAATTATTACCTGTTTTAAATGAAAAAACTTCTACAGAAGGTGTAACAGCTGATAAAGAACTTAAAAAAATAGATGATGAAATTTCTCTTTATGAGAAAAAATATCCTAATGGATTCCCTCCAACATTACCACATGTAAAAGAAGACTATCAAGAACTTTTGAAAAAAAGAGATGATTACAAAAATACACTTGATGGTTCTAAATCTGAAGTTGCTAAAATGCAGCAAGAAGGGCCTCAATATGTAGCATCTAATCTTTACTCATTATATACAAAAGAGGCAAGAGAAAATGCTGCTCAAACTTTTGGTGGTACGCTTGCTACAGCAAAACAATCTATTGAATATAGACCAGATACTACGTGGGCAACAAAAGCACACATTGCTTCTAGCGAAAGAATTGCTGGTGCAAGACTTGCAATGGATCAACAAAAACTTAATTGGGATAAAGAGAAGTTTGGTATTACTACTGAACTTAAGATGATGGAATTAAAAGGTAAAGGATATGTGCCATCAGAAGAATACTTAGGTTCAGGTTTAGGTGCTGCACAAAGTGGAGCTGAACTTGTTTCTAAAGGTATGAACATCAATAGAGAAAAAGCATTTTCTACAGCATTTAATGCTGAGAATGGTTTAGCTTTACTTGTATTGAATGAAGACGCAAAACAGTATTCAGATGTTTACAATACTGTAAATAAGATTAAACAAATGGGTGCTGGTCAGAGAGTTACATTAACAGCTCAAGACAAGGCTACATTAAAAATGTATGGTGACAAGTTAGGTATTAATATTACAGCTCCAGGAAATGCTGCACAAGCAACTGGATTAGTTGATGCACTAGCAGGATATACATACAAAGCTGCTACAGATAAATTACCAGCTTATTCAAGATTACACAAAACAGGTGACGCAGCAAAATTTGTTCAAAGTTTTAGAGGAGCATCTAATGCATTTAAAACATTAGAATCAGAAAGAACAAACCTTAATCAAAACATGTTGAGACTTTCTCAAGAAGTTGTTGGTGCTAACGGAAGAGTTAAAGATGCTTATAAAGGTGCGGTAATTAGAGGAAGACTTGCAAATGGAGCATATGATTTGGACTTATCAAACACAAGTGCTGCTGCAAAACAAAGACTAGGTACTTTAGTGACATCTGAGTATGCTGCTAGAACAAGACCTGTAACATCTAATTACAAATTCAGTAAGTTAAACGCTGCTGAGATAGAAGTTCTTGTTAAGAATCCATATGCTGTAAAGTCAATCACTTCATCAGATGGATCTGCTATTGATATGAGTGTGTTAAAGAATATGAATGCATCTGACTTAGCTGAGTTGTTTGGTGATCAAGCAACAGTTAATTATGATGGTAACAATGCAAATATTCAAGTTAACATTTCTCAGAAATCTGATATAGGTAAAAAGATAGGAATTAAAAATCCTGGTACATTAACATTTGTATTACCTTATGAGTCTGCTAGAGCAAACAGTGCTTTAGGAAGAATTAACAAGTACGCTACTGTTAACTCAGTGTCATCACAATCACTTGGTGTATTAGATGATTTCTTAACTAACCCTGGTGCTTCTGTTAAAGGTGAGCAATCTTATAAAGGTTTTGATTTTGATTACAATTTGCAAGGATCTCAAGATGCATCTGGTAATCCTGTGTTAATTTATAACATTGATTTTTACAATCCTCAAACTAAAAAACGTGAAAATAAAACTTCATATATTCCTTTTAGACCAGGTGATGTAAATAGTTTGCTAAAAGCAAATGAAACTATTAACTCTACGTTTGATAATTACATCAATCAGAGAATTCAACATGAATTAGGACAATAAAGAAATAAACCATTTACATGGCAGAGAATATAACATTTGATTTTAATCAAGGTATACCTGATCAAGGCTTGATTGGTGAAACAACTTCACCATTAGAAACTCCTATTGATCCACCTAAAAAAGGCAAAGGTAGTTTTAGTAGTAGTTTTGATTCTCTTAATACTCAGAGTGTTAAAGATATATACTACAGCGACCAACCTAAAAGTATCTTAGATAAATTAAACAGACCTGTTGGACCTAGCGGTGTTGCTTATGCACCAGAGTCTTTGACAGATCAATATATGTATCAAGAAGGATTTGAAGCAAAACACTTTAATCCATTTGATACTACAAACTATCAAAAATTTGCTGATAAAGAAACATGGGGTTCTGCATTAGATAAAGGTTTTGATTCATTTGGTTATAAGTTTGGTAATACTTTTTCAGATTACTGGAAAGGTTATGGACGTATGGCTGAAGCATTGTTTACTCTTGACTGGGACAAAATGAAACCAGATGAGACCACAATGATGGAAACATACTATCAAGACCAGTTAGACATGAAGAAAAACTTTGTGTTTGAACAACCTCAAAATGAGGATAGTATCTTTGGTAAAAGAACAATGTCTGAGTTTATTGGTAATGCTGGTTTTGCATTAGGAACATTTGCAGGACTTGGTATTGAAATTGCAGCTGATATTGCTATTACTGCTTTAACAGGAGGTGCAGGTGCTGAAACATTTGCATTAACTGCTGCTAATCAGGCTGCAAGAACTGCTGCAAGACAAGCTACAAAAGGAGGACTTAGAACTTTTGGTAGAGATGTATTACAAGGTTTTGGTAAACTTGGTGCTAAAAGTGTAGACGAACTTGCTGTATTAAACAAAATAGATGAAGCTGCAACAATAGCTGGAGCATCAGCATCACCATTAAGAAGTACAGTTGCACAAACATTTGAAGCATTTAATTATAGTTGGCTTAAAACTTTAAAGTCTAAATCATTTAGTGAATTTGGAGAAAACCTTTTAAAAGGTACTCCATTACTTGGTACAGGAATTAGATATGGAGAAAGAGTTGCTGCAGCTGCCAAAGGTGGTGCATCAGCTGGTCAACTAGTTGGACTAGGTTTACAGGGAGTAAGACGTGTTGGTCAAGAAATGAACATGGCAGCTACTGAAGCAAGTTTTGAAGCAGTAACATCTTATGGTGATACTCTTGACAAAATGGTTCAGCAGTACAAGATTGATAATGAAGGTGGTGTTCCAACAGCAGAAGAATTTGAAAAAATGAGAGGACTTGCAATGAAAGCAAGTTCATCTAACTTTAATACTAACATGGCAGTATTACTTGCAACAAACCAATTACAATTTGGTACATTGTTTAGTAAATTCTTGCCAGCAAACATGTTAGCTAATGACGTTGCTGAGCAAATTCTAAGAGTAGAAGGAAAAGCAGCAGCTGCTAAACTTTACAAAAAAGGATTTACTGGAACTTATGGTGTATTAGGTCAAGTTGCAAAAGACTTTGGTAAAAAAGAAGCAGCATATCAATTTGGAAAAGCATTCTTTAAAGATGCCCTAAAGTTTGAAATTGCAGAAGGTCTTCAAGAAAACGTACAAGAAACAACTGCTGCAGGATGGAGAGACTACTATGCTGGTCAAATGAATGGTACAAAGTATTCTTTATCACAAGCATTTGGAAAAGGAGCAGAAGAACAATTTACAAAACAAGGTTTAAAGACATTCTTAATGGGTGCTTTAACAGGTTCTGTAATCAGACTCCCAACAGCTGTTGCATCACGTTCTTTAGATGCTGCAAATAAAGCTGTTATCAGTAATCAATATAAAAATGATCCAACGTCAAATCCTATTGTAAAAGCTGAAAAGCAATTAGATGAGGACTTGGCACAAATGAACTCATTGTTTAAACAAGCTCATGAGGGTAAGTTTGAACAAAAAGTATTTAACTTTAATGCACAAATGAATGCTGCTCAAGAAGTAGCAGAAGGCGCAGCGCAGGGTTCAAGATATGATTTTGAAAATGGTAAAGATAACTCATTGTTATCTGCTGTAGCAAGTGCAAAACGTACACACTCAATTGACATGCTTTACAAAGCTGTAAAGGATATGGGTGTAGAAATGACTGCTGAAGATTTTGAAAAATCATTTGGTTACAAATTAGAAAACACAAAATATGCTACAGCTCAAGACTTTTCTGAATCTGTAGCTAGAGATATTAAAAAGTATTCTGATACTATTGATAATGTAACAAGTCACGTTAAGAATAAATTAGCCAATCCAATGGCTTATTCTGCAGGTAGTAGAGGTAAATTTGTTACAAGTTTAACAAGACAAGCACAAGAAGATGCTATTCAGGTAATTGCATTGAATAGTGTTAAAGGTGAAATGGCTGCAAATCGTGCTAAACAAGTTGCAAGTGAAATACTAGCTATGCCTAACATGGGCATTTCTGCAGATTTTGCATTAAGAACTTTGACAAATGCAGGATCAGTTGACGCTGAAGTAGGTAATATTGTTGCAGAACTTAAGATTTTAAATACAAACATGCAGGCAGAAGGTCTTGAACCTGACGCAAAGAAAGCATTGGCTGAACAGATTGCAAATAAACAAGAAGAACTTGCATTAGTTAACAAATGGAAAACATTCTGGGACACTAGAAAAAATGTAATAGGGAAAGACTCTGAAGGCAATGATATTGCAGAAGATGAATCTGACTTGTTTGTAGGCCAAAAGTATAGAGGAAAACTTGAAACTCAAGATGAAAATGGTGACTTTATTTTATCAGAAGAGGAACAGGACTTATTTAGTATAGACCATCCTGAAGTTATAAACACATTCAGAAAGTTAATGTCTATTAAAAATAAACAAGCTGGTAACAATACTGAAATATCTGAACAAACACTAAGAGATTCTTTTGAAAAGGTTTATGACTACATGAGATTAGACCAAGACACTAAAGACTATATGAGGTCTGTAGATGTGTTAATGAATCCTGAAAATTTCCAAAGAGCATTAGCTAGAATGGCTGATGGTAAGTTTAAACATAAGTTAATCAATTATGTAGATACAGTATCAGCGCGTTATTCAGTCGCTGCTATGTCTGCTGCAGTAGAACTTGGATTAAATCAACAAGAGTACATAAATCTATTAGCTGATATTGGAACTGCTGTAACGTCAAGTGAAGCATACAATAACATTCTTACTTTGGCAGTAGATCCAAATGTTGGTATTGAAAACGCAGAGTATGCTCAAAAATTATCAGAGCAGATAAATGAAACCATTAAAACTGCAGTTAAAGAAGGTATTGCAAAATACAAGTCTGATGGCATATCTGATTTGTCAGTAGAAGAATTAGATGAAATTATTGCAGCTGGTACAATAGATGATGCAAGTGTTAGAAAGTTAGTTATTCTTGACAAGTTAGTAAAGAATCAACCTTTACTTCCTAATGAACAAAAGGTTTATGATTTGTTTAAAGAAGATTTTGACAAAGAAGCAGAAGCACAGAAAGCTGCACAACCTGTTGCGCAAGAACCTATTATTCCTGTAAATCAAGAAGAGTTGCCTGAAATTGGCCCTGATGGTGAGTTAGTTGATAGAGTTCCTGTAAATGGTGGTGATCAAGTAGAGGAAGAAGCACCTGTTACATTTGTAGATGAAAATGGTGAAGTTGCAGAAGAACCTGCACCTATTGAAACAGAAGTAGAAACTTTAACTCCAGTAGAACCAGCTCAAACACAAACAACAACTGAGGAGGGTGTTGAAGGTGTTGGTGCTCAAGATGCGTCTAGCATGCTTGCTGGACTACTTGGTATTGAACCTGTAGAGAATGAAGAACCATTTGTTGTTGAAGGTACTACAGAGTCAGGATTTGATGTTGTAGACAAAAGCAATACTCCAGTAACAAATGAGAAGTTTGAAACAGAAGATAAAGCTCAAGAACTTTCTGACAGTTTAAATGCTACAAGATTGAACTTAGAGTTTGCTAAACAATTTATATCTCCAATGTTAGAAGATCTTTCTGACAATGGTAAAATTGTAGAGATGCATGATCGTGCGATGAAATCAATGAAAAGATTTAACAGCATGAACAAGACAAACTTTGAAACTCTTGAAGAATATTACAAGACTCCAAAAGGTAAAGAGTTGTTAAATGGTATTAGAGATTCTGTCATTTCAGGTCAACCTGTTAAGTATGGTAAACCTAAAGCAATTGTTGTTACAACAAATGATGAGAATCAACCAACATTATTTGATACAACAACATCACCAGCAACTTCTGCAAGTTTAACTCTTGAAAGTTTACAAGCATTACACAGTAAAATCCAAGGTTCAATTTCTACACCAGAAGTACAACAAATATCAGAAAAAAATAGTAAATTTGTAGAGGGAGGAATTGTCACAGAAGAATCAATTTTAGATGAGTTGAGGAAGATAACTGACTGTTTCTCTTAATCTTCGTAAAATCAAAGAATATAAAGGTATGGCATGTCAAATACAAACTGACAAGTACACTTCAGTTGTACTTAACTTAATTAAATTAGACCCTTCAGTATATAGTAATTTTGATAACGCTTCAAAGTTTATACTTGGCAGTGCATTGACACCTGAGCAAAAGATGATGTCATTGCATAACATGGCATATATCTACAAGGGCCTGGCTGGTATTGATAATAAATTTTACAATGCTGGAAATGCTGAAGGTATCATTAGTGCTGTTGTATTAATGGATGATCCATCAAAGTATGTGTCAAGTGTTAGTGAAATATTAGGTGTCAAGAAACCTTCAGCTTTAAAAGTTGAGAGTATTTCTAAAGCAATTGATAAGCTATCTTCTAAGAAGAACATCACACGTCAAGATTTAATTTCTTCTGAAGGTATACTTACATCTGTAAAAAACTATTTCAGTGTTACAGTATTTCCTACTAACGAAGAAAGAGAGCAATTACTAAATGAATTTTCTACTGCAATTAAAACTGCAATTACAGAACATGATTCACCTCAAGCTCACAAAGACTTCTTAATCAAGCAAGTAGATGAAGCAATAAATTCTTTAAGAAAATCTTCTAGTTTTATTCCATTGTCAGATATTGCTAATCTAGCAGATTTGAACAATGTATTGATTACTTTGACAAATGGTCAAATGGTTGAGGGCGTTAGACAAGATGAGCAATTTAAAATTATTACAAGTGATGGTTCATTACAAACAGTAGAAGCATCACAGATTCTTACAGCAAAAGATGCACGTGTTGCAGATAACTCAAGAAGTAATGCTGGAGAACAAGTATTTCAAGAACACACTTTACTTTCTAGTTTTTCAATTAAAGCTGTTGATTCAGCGGATCAATTTGAATTAGAAAAGAAATTGGCTAACATGAAAAATCCACAAGCTGGTATTAAAATTCATGCAGTCAAGTTAAGCGATGTAGCAGATAGAAGAGTAGAACGTATACAAGAAGCTGCAAAACAAAATCCTAAGTATTCATCTCTAGAGAATAGAGAACATGAGACTTTTGAAAATGCTACACAAATAAAAGCATTACAATCATCTTCTTCTAAGAAGATTATGACTGTGTCTAGACCTAAAGCAAGTGAACAACAGTTTGTTCTTGTTGGTGAGATTATTGGAAGTGGTGAGAAATTTTATATGTATTCTTCTGACAACTTTGTTTTTGTTAGTAGTGATAACACAACAGAAAGAGTTGACTTTACAAATCCAGAACATATGGAATTGGTTAAGTCTCTTGCTGTAAAGAACACAAAAGAAGGAAACAAATCATTGTCTGATACAGATATCATTGCAATGTCTGAGTCTAATAAATTATTCCAAGGTTTTAAAGCAAGTCTTTCTGACAAGGTTGCAAGTTTATCTGATAACTCACTTGATGTTACTAGTGAATTTTTTAATGCTTATGAAGCTAGTTCAAAAAGAACAGACATAAACAAAAAACAATTATTAAAGAATGAGATTGAAGTAGATACTACTTTATCTAAACCTTTGACAGTTGTTACAATGGTAGATGGAGTTATTGCTAATACAGAAGTAGTTAGTGTACCATTCATTTATACAAAAGTAAAAAATGACCCATACATCTTAAAACCATTCTTGGCAAAAGGGCAACTTATTCAATTAGAAAATGGTGCTACTGTTTCTCAAGAAGTATACGCAAGTGATGTGTTAGGTATTAATCCTTCTGAGATACAAGGTAAAATTGTAAAACCAGAGCATGGTAATCAACTAAACATATTGTTACGTTTCAACAATGATGGTACAATTGGATATAGAAGTATTGCTCCTGTATTACAAATGTCTCAGCAAGTAGAGTTTGCAAAATTCATTGTATCATTGGCTAATATTCTTCAGACATCTGCAAACAGAACTGGTGATATTAGAAACTTTGATAGAAACTCATATGGTTTTAAGTTTTACAATAAAGCAAAACAAGGACCTAATGATGACAATAGAGCACCATTGCGTGTAAACTTTGCAACATCAAAAGCAGGACAGTTACAAATAGAAATAAGACCAATGGACAAACAAGGTCCTTATGGTTTTATTGCTGAAACAGAAAACAAGAATCAATTTAACTTTCCAGTTAATGAAGCTATTATAACAAACTTAGCTAAAGCATTACTAGGAAAGGGTAATTTAGTTAATCAAGTAAAAGAAGCATATCCTGCTTTGAAGACTTTGGATTTAACAAATACAAAAGACTTAGTTACATTCTATGAGCAGGTAAACAAATTAAGTAATTCAGAAACTGCACTTCCTGTTTTAAAACAGTTAAGTGATAGTATTGAGAAAGCTCAAAAAGAATTTGCTGAATACTTGGTTAATAATATTATAAACAAACTTGCTGAAAGAACAACAATGTTCCCAGAGTTTGTAGAACAATTAAAGAAAGACTTTACATTCAATGGTGTGTACAGACCAGAATTGTTAGTGGCTGACACTGATGAATCAGGTGTATTATATCCTAGAATAGAATATGCACAACCTGCAGAACGCAAAGAGTATCGTGAAGATCTTGCAAACTTTAAAATATTACAAGCAAACAGTAAGAAGTTTACAGTAGTACCAAAAGCTGCAACTCCACAAGTTACAAAATCACAAGAAGTATTAACTCCAATTGTAGAAAGTGAAAAGATTCACAAACAAGAACCTTTAAATACAATTGAAGATGACACTACAGATATTCCTGATATTGAAGTATTCTCTTTAGTTGGGGATGAGAATGTTATTGTAGAGACAGATGAACAAAGATTAGCAGCATCTGAGTGGTTGTCACAATCTTTACCACAATTTGAAATTGATAATGGTTCTCTAGCAGACATTATTGATCTTACTAAATTAGACGGTACTGTTCTTGGTGCATTTAAAGATAGAGTTATCTATTTAAATAATGCATTAAAAGGACAAGGTGTAATTTATCATGAAGCTTTCCACGGTGTATTCAGATTCTTAATGAGTTCTGAAGAAAGACAAAATCTTATCAATGCTGTTTCTGATAATAAAAAGCATGCTGGTAAGTTCACAGAAAGCGCTCTAAAGGAGTTTGCACGTCAACGCAACTATGTGTATAACAAAGAAGAAATGACGCGCTTACAGGCAGAAGAAATTCTAGCTGATGGATTCCAAAACTACATGTTAAAGAATACTAAACCAAAAGGTATTCTTGGTCAGTTTATGGCAATGCTTAAAAAGTTATTGGCAATGTTTGCTTCTAAAGGAGCTTACATTGATAACGTGTATGGTAAAATCAAAAACGGTCAATATAGAAATGAGGTAATCTCTTCTGGTATACATGAAGGTCAAATAGCTTATGAATTAATACCAGGACTTAAGCAGGTAGTATCAACCCCAGCAGGTGTTGGGCAAAGAACAAGTGTCTTGTCTAAAGCAGATCAAGATCAACTTGTAAACATGCTTGCAGGATATGTAATTGAAGATGGTCAAAAAGAAGCATTCTCTACAAAATTTGATAGAATTGCTCAGTTAGTATTAGACTATGAATATAACATGGATGTTTTGTTAAGAACAAACTCTGAGTTATTTAAGTCTAACCCTGGCCTTAAGGAAAAAGTAATCAAAACAATGGGACCTTTGTATGCTAACTACAGATTTATGTTGGGAGCTAGAGCAAAAGGTGAAGCATTGTATGATTTAAATACAACAGATAATCCATCTTATGACAACAGGTTTAACAAAAACAATTCTGTTAAAGTATATGGTGAAGAAGAAGCACAGGATAATCACTTGGGTCAAGTGTCATATGAGATGCTTAAAAAACAAGTTAAAGAGCAAGTTGATAAAGTAAACTCTATTCTTGATGGTACTGAAAAGACTTCTGATAAAGATGTTGTTGAAAAAGAAATAGCTGGTGCAAATGAAAATACAATTGCAAATGATGATGCAGAAGACGAACAAGAAGTTTCAGAATCATCTGATTTTGATGCTTCATTCAATGAGATAAATGCATTAGAGTCTTTGCCAAGACAAATTAGAAAGTTCTTAGCAGTAGTAAGATATGACCAAGTTCACCCAACATTAGGAATTAAAGTTCCAAGAATGATTGCAGGTGAACAATTGTTTGGTTCACTTATTAAAGTATCTGCAGAGATGGACCCAAGAAATATTATTGAGCACATCAAGATTGTTGCAGAACAACAAATTGAAGATGGGTACTTTAATTCTGGAAATGACCTAATGGCTGTTTATGACAAGTTAAGTCGTTACACCAAAATGGATGAGTCAGGAACACCTCAATCTAATAAGCAATTATATAACATGATAGTTGATGTCTTACATAAGACTGAGATTGATTATGTAATGATTGATGTAAAAACATCACAAACTTTCTTGGAAGGGGATGAGGTTCTTACAGATACAAGAAACTTTACACTTGTTGATAAAGTACATTCACAAGATGTAAATAATAAGAAAAGAAATTTAGTTACATCTGTTATTGAGATGTACAAAGAAAATAAAAATAATCCTGAGTACTTAGCTGCAGTAAATAAATTGTTGCAATTGTCACGTACAATTAAGACAAGCAGTTTTATTTTAAGTGATGTTACATCTCAAAATGCAAAATTAGAAAGTATTACTACTGAACTACAAAAAGCATTTGAAGATGTAGGCATGAAGTTTCCTAAGTCTTTGATTAGAATGTCTGTTATGGCAATTGATCAAGTTGATAATAAAGCAACTTTAAATATTACAGGAACTCCATTAACACATTATAATAATCACTCTAAATTTATTTCTGAGAAGAAGTATTTAGAAAAAGATTTCTTTACAGATGTGATTAATATATTTGAAAAGATAAGTGTAAACAAAATCTCTTCAAATGACTTTGCAGTATTGCTTGATGAAAAGAATAGCAAAAGTGATACAGTTAATCGTTTTAACTCAATCATTAAAAAAGCTGCAGAATATATTGTTAAGTATGATCCTAATGAATTACCAAGTACTGTGCGTAACGCAGAGGGTAAACCAATTTACAGATACGTAAGTTATACTCCTGCAACTATTATTGCTCAGTCTATACGTACAAAAGGTTTACTTGAAACTTTAAAAGAAGATCCTTTCTATGCAGATTTCTTAGAATCTTTCTATGCTGATAATGCAATGTTAGGTGACTTACTTAAAGGATTAGATACACAAAAAGCAAGAGAAATGAAATTGTTTATGGACAACTTCAAAGTATCATTGTTTGGAGGTGTATCTCAAACTATTGGAGAAAAACAAAAAGAAGGTAAAAGTTTTAAAAACATTGATGAAAAATCATTGTACATCACAAACATACTTACATTCTTACAAAGAACTACTGAGGCTAGTTTCAAACAAGAACTAGATGAAAATGGAAAAGTAAAAGATGTAGCTACAAAGATACAAACATATGTACGTTCCTTCTCTCAGTTAGAAGCATCTCAAACAAACTTCTTAGTGACAGCATTGTATAATCAATTTGCTGATTCTAAAGGTCTTGTTATGAATGCTGACAAACGTCTTAAAATTGTAGATACTCTTGAGGCTGTTGTAAAACAAGAATACAACCGTATTGCAAAAGAGTGGGCAAGAAGTGGTGAAAATAAAACAAACTTTGATAATGCTGACTCTAACAAAATCATTAATAAATATAATGGTGAGTTAGATAAGAATGATAAATCAAAAGCTGTTACAGATAGTTCATCATTAAGAGCTTACAAATTTAATAAGATTGCAGATTTCTTTAGTGCAAATCCAGAGTTAGAGTCTAATGAAACTAAAACTGGTTTAGCAGATTTTGCAAAAGAAGGAATTGCATTTGAAGATCTTGATCAAGAGGTTAAAGATGCATTGCTAGATACATTGGAGAACTACGCAAAAGAACAGTTAAACAAACATGCTACTAAGCTTATTGATTTAGGTATCCTGCAAAAAGCAATACAAAAACAAAGAAACTCTAAAGGCGATGTAATTACAAGAGGAGTAGGTGGGCCAGAAGCAGAAGCAATTACTTACTATACTTCTACACTTATACCTTCTGTATTAAAAGTTGACAGTGCTCCTGCGGTATCTATTGATGGACTTTACCAAAAGACTAAAGAGAACTACAATGAGGCTGGATTTAAAATAGATTCTTCAACTGATTTAAGAGGGTTAGTTGCTGATGCTTTCTTTAATAACTGGATGAACGCATTACAATTTAATGAGATCATTGATGGTGACATTGCAATGAACGTTAAAGATGCAACTGATTACTTTAAACGTAATAAAAAATTATTAGCTGGAGGTAGCACAATGAAAGAAGGTTACCATAAAGTAGCTTTCTTAAATACTATTGAAGGATACATCAATGAGAGCTATCCACAGTATGGTCCTTACTATTCTAAGCAAGAAGTTATTGAAGATGAATCTATTAAGTCAGATGCAGTAAGAGAAAAGATTCTTAAAGAATATGGCTCTTCTATGTATGAAATATTTGATGGTCAAAGTGTATCATCCCTTATGCATCAAATTGACATGCATGAGTCCATGGGTAGATTGAGTCCTGAAATATTACACTCTCTTATTGCTAAGCATTACCGTGAGCTTTCTGAAACAGAAATACGCGTAATGGAAGCGGGTAAGGTTGTAAACAATCCTAAGAAGACTGTTACAGCTGCAAGAAATAGTTATCATAAACAATCTGAGAACTATATTGACAGAAATGACGTAAGTGTTCTTACACCAAAAGCTGGTCAAAAGGTTAATGATGCTTATGAAGCATTGCATGGTTTATACATGGACATTTATAACTTGCGTGGACAACGCCAAGATTTAGTTCTTGCTGGTGAATTAGGCGCTCTTACAGATATAGATAACGCTATTATAAAGAATGTAGAAGAAATTCATACATACTTTAAACCATTACCACACCGTGAGATTTTACATAACATTTTAAATGCTATGGAGTATCATCAAGTTGATCAACTTATGGATACCACTGCATCTAAAAATGCTACAATGCTTCCTGTAGATTATGCAACAGAATCAGAAAGAATTGCAGGAAAAGATAGTTATATTAATCTTGCAATGTCTTCTTTGAGTGTAGATAATAAGTTCAAGTTCTTACAAGTAGAGACTTCTGGTGTTAAAGATAAAGCTAAGTTTTCTGTACAAAGTAAGGCCCTTATTGCTGCTGACTTAATTAATCTTGCTGAGATTGCTAGAGTTAGTGGATTAGACATTACAGATTCTGAACAAAAAGCAATTGATAACATTGCTAGTGTTCTTGAAAATTATCAAAGCACATTAAAAGAAATTGGTGTTTCTAACTTAGCTAATTTAAAAACTATCTTGAGAAAAGATGGTGACTTTGAAGTAGGTAAAATATTTACACTTATACGTACAAGTTTAGAAGAACAGGGTGCTCCAACAGCAACATTAAAGTTATTTGATGTAGATGCTTCTGGTAAGCCAGTTCATAGTGCAAACCTTCCAGGTGTGCGCAACATGCTTGAGTATTATTTCTTTTCACAATATTCTAAAAATGTTACAGATGAAAAAGGTTCTGGTTTTAAAAATATACATATCTCTTCTTTTGGTTATAATGTACTTGAAGATGAAAATGGAAATGTTATCACTACAGAACAATATCGTAAGAATCCTACAGCTTTTGGTATAGTAAGATCAAGACCATTAGGTGTTACCATTGAAGAAGTAAATGGTGTTAAGACTTACTTTGTAGAAACAATCATGCCTAAGCCTTTATTTAAAAGTGCTGCACATGAAAGATTTTACATGGAAAACTTAACCAAAATGTTTGGTGTACGTATTCCTACAGAAGATAAGCGTTCAATGATAGCAATCAAAGTAGTTGACTTTATTGATAGTTCTAACTTGAATGGTGTAATTGTACCACACTTTGTACATTTGCTTGCTGGTTCTGACTTTGACGTAGATGCTTTATATGGTCAAACATTTGCACACTACTTTGATTTATCAGGTAATCCTAAGTTATATGGTGAGTATCAAGATGGAAAGAATACAAACTTAAACAAGTATGCTGAGTTTGTTCAGTACATGAGTAAGGATGCTGATCTAAAAGCGTTAATTAAAAAAGAAACAAAAGGACTACTTGAAAATAGTTCTTATGAAATAACAGAAGAAGCTTTAAGTATTCTATACCATTCTGGATTTGATGAGTCAGATTATAATGGTGCAATGAATTTTGCAGAACTTAAAGAATCTTATGATAATCTTGTTATTGACATTGAGGAATTGATGGAAATAAGAGATGAAGCTAAAGAAGAGTTTGTTGATGCTATTAGAAGAAATGAAGTTAATCCTTCAGATAGACGCGCACTACAAGATAGACTTGATTTAGGCAAAGAGGTAGGTGAGTATAATGAAGAACTTGGACAGAAACGTGATCAAAGAAATCAATATGGTAGAGAAGTAAGTAGAGCTAAGCGTTTTACATTTGCAGGACTGAAAGTTGCTGCTACATTACAAGCGTTTACTAAGATGGGATTACCAACAAGTGCACAAGCATTTGAAGCAAATCCTAACTATGCATTATCTGTACGTCCTATATTCCAAAATAAAAACTTACAAGCTAAATTAGACATTGTTTCTAATGAGGCTGTACACAAATTCTTGTACATTCACGAAAGATCTTCTACTCAACGTTTTGAAGATATCTTAGAATCATTTGGTATTGACATTAAAGATTTCTCTACCAAATATAATATGTACACAACTGATGGTGTAGTTTCCACAAAAGTAGGAAACGCCATGAACAAGGATGGTATTGGTATTACAGCAAACATTAACAAGTTCTTGGCTCTTGCATCTCAATATGGTTTGGAATTAAAACCTGAAAATGTTATTTGGGCATTTAAAAATGCAGATTTAGACCAAGTAAACTTGAATAAATTTGGTACATTAAATGCTGAAGATCAACGTGTTATAGCATTAATTGGTAACATTCTTGGTATGTTTGCGGATGGTGCTAAGAAACCTATTCCTGCAGCATTGCAAATGAATGAGGTAAATGCTGGTGTTACACTTGCTATGATTGGTGTAGGTATGTCACCTGAGTTTGCTATTGGATTTAACTTTATACCTGAGATTAAAAAAGCAGTACAAAGTGTTCAGTCTACAAAATATGCTATCAGTGAGTCTATGGCTACTGCATATAAATTCTTAAACAATGAGGTAGCTGAACAAATAAAATTGTTAGCTGCTGATAACAAAGATGCATTGAACAACTTAATCAGTTCAGGTTTAATATCTCCAAGATCAAATCCTTATAACATTATTATCAATAAAGACAAACTCTTAATTGATTTTAAAGCAAGAGCATTAGATCCAAAAGCAGTATTAAGTAATACATTATCTTCTACAGATATTGGTTACAAAGTATCTGCAATTGTAGAATCTAAGTCTGAAGAAAATGCTGCAGAAAAAATATTGAACAGAGTTGAACTATCTGAGGTTGAACAAAAAATGATTTTGTTACAGCTTTATAAAGAACAGGCTCAACAAACATTTGACATTAAACGCGCAGGTTCTCTTATTGACTTATTCAAAAAACTTAATCCATCTTTTGTAAACTTTGATAAGTTACTAACTAACGTTAGAAATTTACAAGCAGGTGAAAGTATCTTTACAAGAGAAACAAGTGATAAAATATTTGAAGGCAATCAAGTATGGCCACAATTGTTAGAAGCTATTGAAGACTTAAATGAGCAATCATCTAAAATATTCTTAGAAAGAACAGAGTTCTTTGCTCCAATTAAAAAAGCATTTGAAAGTGTATTTACTGATCAAGCTAATATTGCTAAGATTATCACAAGCTTTGTAGCATTAAGAAAATACCAAATGTCTATGCCAGGTAGCAGGATTACAGGTACAGCAATGGATGCTTTGATACAAGAAGATGATCAAAACTTAATACAATCATTTACTCCTGAGTTCTGGTTTACAAATGATTTAGCAGGAGAATTAGAGGATATGCAAAAAAGATATCCTCAGAATAAGTTCTTGCAATTACTAAGACCTGATATATCTGATAACAAAGTATTCTTGAAGTCTGGTGGTTATCTAAATGAAAGAAGTATTAAGATGATCAACAAATCTAAGATTTCAGGTAAGTTGGCAGACGAGGTATCAGATGACGCAGATTTCTTATTGAGAAATGAGAATATGTTTATGAAGAAGTTATTCTATCATGAGCTTGCTAAAACTGGTATGCAATACAAATCAGGTTCTTTCTTACAGTATATGAATCCTGAAATGCAATTAGATTTATCTGGTTACATTGAAACATTCATTTCTAAACTTGAAGAAACAAAGGGTGACCGTTACAAGTTAATTAGTGCTATTCAAGAATTTTTAGGTAAAGAAGTTACTGAGAAAGAAGTTTATGATTTGTTTGATGAACTGTTTGTTCAAATGGCTCAAGCTGCAAGTAAAGAAGTTGGTAATACCAAAATTAAAATTGCAGATCCACTATCATTGAACAACATGTCAAACATAATGACATCACTTCAGTTTGAAGAAGGGACCAAAGATAGAGAACGCAGAGCTGTTGCTAGAGAAGTAATAGCTAGAGTTACAGGTCAACTTACAGAAGGTGATGCTATGCGTGTAAGATTGGTTGACACAATAGATAAAAAACCAGTAGAAATATTGGATATTAACATGGATGTACCTAAAGATGTTGCACAAGCATCTAAGAAAACTGTAGATGAGATTGGCAAGAAGTTGGGTATTAGATTTAATCCTATTGATGAGGTATATCAATTTCCATTAATGATTTCTATTGGTAGAAGTAAATACTTACTGCAAGGTGTTGATGATGAGATTGGTAATAATAGTTTTGGTAAAACAGTTATCAATTCTATTGTAGGGAAGGGAGAATACATCAGTAAAGGTATGTCTGCTAGATATGCATTGATTCCATCACAACTTACAGCTGGAACATTAAGTCCTATTGGGTTTACAAAAGAGAACACTAAGAAATATATGGATTATGTTTCTGGCAAGGAAAAAATGGAGTATATTGCACCAGAGATTAAAAAGTCTGAAGAATCAGTAGCAAAACTACCAGAATCTACAGAAAAACAAACTCAAGAATCTGTAACTAAATCTCAGTTGCAAATTGATATGGACAACTTAAACTTAACTGATGAGGTTGTTAATTCTTTATATTCAGAAAGTAGTAAGAGAATGGCTCCAGATGTATTTAAAGCTGCAGCGCAAGGTATGATTGCTAACCTAAGAGCAACAATGTCAAATGAACAAATTATAGATAAAATTAAGTGCTTATAATATGAACACATGTCCAAATCCAAATAGTCCTGAGTGGAAAGAACTAGTAGCAAAACTAGGTGAAGGTCAGGCTATGACTGCTTATACTTTAAATGGAAACAACACTCCTTCTGTTGAAGAAGCTGAAGCATTATTAAGCAAACTTAAGGTTGAAGAAAAAGATGAACAAGTATCAAGATCTTCAGATGAGTTTAAACTACAACGTGCTGTACAACAAAGAACTTCTTTAGAAAAACTTAAGTTCCAGGCTAATCCTAAACAGAAAGCTACAATTGATCAGCTTATCACAATGAATGATAACTATCAAGAGTTCTTAAGAAAGAACATAGAACTTGCAAAGAATGGACAACCTATTATAAAAACAGTAAGTGTTTCTAACTTTATTGGTTCTTCTGACTTTAATGTAGATCCTAAAGAGTATGAGGCGTTCAAATTATTTGGAACATTCATGCATGAGGTGTTAGAGTTGGGGCAACTTAAGTCTTTGGATACAGGAAAATCTATTTTTGAAATTGTTGATGAAGACTTCTTTAAAGAAGCTTATGATAACTACACAAAAAAGAATCCTTTCTTTATTGAAAACTTGGATGAGTCAACCATGTTTGATATGGCAAAGCGTTTAGCAATGCATGTATCTATACACAACGACAGAGGATACATGATTCTTCCAGAGATTACAGTAACAGGTACTACCAGAACAGGGACTACAGTTATTGGACGTTTGGATTTAATGTTGGTAGATACTCAAGGACGCGTAAGTGTATTTGACTTTAAGACTAAGAAAGTAAAACGTCTTGTAGAGTATGATCCAATTGGTCAACCAGTAATGAATGAAGATTTAGCATTTGTTGATCTTGCAGAAAAATCATTTCCTGTTTCAAATAAAGAAGGAACATCTCCTGCGTTTAGAGGTCAGGGTAGAACAGCATATGATACTTGGACATTGCAATTAAAGGTGTATGAAAATATCTTGCAGCAAAGTGGTCTTGAGGTTAACGCTCAATCTATTGTTGCTCTTATGTATCAAACAGATGATAACAAGAAGTTTGTTGGAGCTACTGTCCATGTATTTGATGAAGATAACTATTACAACTATGCAGGTTCAGCAGATATTCCAAATAATAATGGTCACTGGGTTGCAGATCCTACAAGAGGCGCAGACTTAATTAAAAGTCTAAGAGATGTTGTAGATAAAGAAATACCAACATCTGATGTAGAGGAAGAAGAAAAAGCAAAAAAGGAAGCAAAACTATTGGAGTTTGAACCTACTTCTAAAAATGATGAAACATTAAGAAATAGGTTAAAGCAAATTGTAGATGCAGAGTTAGATGAAATTGGCAAACAAATTAAAGAACTTGATTCTAACCAAAGTAATCCTGCACTTAGAGAAATATTAGCAACTAGACGTAAAACATTAAATGATTTTAATGCTATTATGTCAAGACCTCAATCTGAAGAAGATGTAAAGTATTCAGTAAACTTAGCATTAGCTATTGAATCTGTAGGTGTTGATTTGGAAACTTTATCAAGATTGTCAGATGAGGCAATTGTAAATTTTAAAATAAACAAAGATTCTTATACTTCAAAAGAAGGTGCACAAATTCTTGAAGCTTACAAAAAGTCTAAATCATTAGACATTATTGTAGACATTATCAAAGAAATTGTAGATGATGCTAGAAGTAATCCTGATAATAACATTACAGTTGACAGTGAAATAATGAAACGTCTTTCTGAGATGGAGTCTTCATTAGCTAGAGTACAATCAAACTTTGCAAAGGTTGCAATGCACAACAGCATTCAGGTATTAAAAACTCCTGGAAGCAAAGTATTTGCAGAAGTAAATGCTGACATAAAAGAGGCATTACAAGCTAAGTTAATCAGTTTAAAAAAACAACTTGAAAATTTAAAAGCTGGAAAAGCTAATAGTATATTTCAGTCTATTAAATCTTCTGCTCTTTCTTTTATGAGTAAAGAGTACAAACAAAAACTTGCAGAGAAACTAGAAAAGGATGGCAACAATGATACTCCAGGTTTAATGTTAGAGATTGAAAAGCTTGAAAAACAAATACTTACAGTTGAAGCTGTCATTGATGGTGGATTAGATTTTGATGACGCTGCTTTAGAAAGATATATTTCTGGTGTAACAACGTCAACGTCAAATCTTTATTTAGGTTCTAACACAGCATTCAATAGTAATAGTTGGTTACAAAACTTAATGTTAGATAAAGCAATTGCATCTGCTTCAAATAGTAGTGTTGAAATTGCAGCGTTTACAATGATGTTAAAAAATGCTGAAGGATTGGCTAGAATGGAAATTCAAAACAACCTTGCTGTGTTAAAGTTTGATCAGAAGAGAGACTCTCTTTTAAAGAGAATGTCAGTTGAACAACTTAATGAAAGAGTATCTGAGTGGAGAAAAACTACAAGTATAGATAAAGAAGGCAATCCTGTAGAGAAGAACATTCTTTATATGACCAAACCTTTTGGTGAAGAGTATGAAAATACATACAGATCATTTAGTGCTACAATCAGACAGTTAAATAAAGAAATTTATGAAGCTAAGATTAAGTACAATGAAAACATTAAAACTGCAGAAGCACAACAATATAAAGATGCTTACCTAGCAAAGCAATCAGAAAGAGAAGCAGAAAATACCAAGTATATTAAATGGATGATGGACAATGCTCATTTACCTTTTAATGAGAAGTTTTATGAACTGCAACTTGGAATGCCTCATGATATTAAAGATAAGTTACAAGAGAAGTATCTTGAAATTGAAACAATAACCTTCCAGGTAGGTAAAGGTAATGAAGTGCTACTTGAGGATCATGACTTTGAACGTTTGCAAGAGTTGGAGATTGAGATTAAAAAACTTAGAGTAGAAGCAAAAAAACTTAACCCAAAGTATGCAGATATGATAGATGAGTTTAACTCACTATTTGAATTTGATACTAACCAAGCATTCTTTGATAGAATGCAGTTCAATGCAAAATCTAGATATGAATCTGAGCATCCAGAACTATGGGAGAAATGGAAAAAAGATAATACTGTTAATAGACCAACTTCTGAGTGGTATGAAGAACTTAGTGCTTTATATGAAGCAAGAGCTGCTATATTTGGTTCAGATCCACAGATTGCTGACCTTATGCAAAAGCGTAGAGACATACTTTCTCCTTACAAAATTGGTGGAAGAATTAAACCTCAGTATTTAAGTCAGTCTGAAATTGATTCTTTAAGTGAGATTGATGCAGAAATTGAAAGCATCATTGAACAAAATTCTAAATCTGGAGGCACGCTTACTGCTGATGAGAAAAAAGCATCAAGAGAAATAACAGATGCTATTAAAAGAATATCATCACTTCAATTGAGTGAATCTTATAATGATACTTTTGAATCAAAAGTAAAATCATTGTACGCACATCAAAGATCAATCATTGATGCTGAAAATAAACTTGCTACTGCTAGAACAGCAGGAGATAAGAAAGCAATTGAAGATGCAGAAGAAGCATTGATTTTTGAGGAAACTCAATATGGAATGCAAGAGGCTGAATTTGAGACATGGTATAACATGCACCATGAAAACAAATATCAAAGTATTCTTAGTGGGTATGACATTAGAAATAATAGAGTACCAAAAAACTTTAACTTTGAAAAACTACCTGCTGCAACTGTAAAGGATCAGTACATGGAAACTGTACCTCATCCTAAATATAAAATCAAACGCTTAAAAGAATCTTCTAAGAATCCTGAATTCTTGAAGTCACCTGACGGTGTTCCAATGCCAAAAGCAATTAGTAAAAACAAGGATGGCAATTATATAGTTACTCCTGGTTATGAGAACTCTCCTAACATTAATCCTAAGTATAAAGAGTTAATGAAAGACCAAGAGTTATTTAGTTTTTATAATGACACAATGAAAATGTTCTTTGAACTTCAAATGAAAACTGAAGGACGTAAGATTGGTTATCAAGTTCCAGGATTTGCTGCATCAACTGTTGAGAATATTTCTAGTAAAGGAATGTTAAGTTCTATTGATGCTGAATGGCAAAAGTTTGTTGACAAAAGTGTAAAAGTATATGGTTCACAAGATGCTGTTGAAAATGTATTTGGTGATCTTGGTTCTAAGATTAGACATAGATTTACAGATCAATTACCTGAAAACTTGCAGTCAAGAGATGCAATTGGATCAATTATAAAGTACACAACAGAAGCTCATTACAATATTGCAATGCAAAGTGTTGCTCCTCAAGCAGATATGTACATTGAGCATTTAGAGTTTATGGCTGAACAATTACAAAAAAATATTCAGCAGGATAAACCTATGTTTCTTAGAGATGAAGCAACAGGTAAGGAAGTTAAAGTAGATATGTCTAAGCGTTTAGGTGAACTTAAAAATGTAATTAGCATTCTTCAGTTTGAACGCAGAAAATTCTTATACGGTCAAACAGAAAGTGGTAATGACTTAAACAGAAAGCTTACCAAAAGAATGAACTCTGTATTTGCTTATACAAGTTTTATCAGAATTGGTTTTGATGTTGCCAACCAGGCAAAGAACTACATCTCTGGAAACGTGCAAGCATTTATTGCTGCAGGTGGATTAGCAGGTGATAAGTATACACAAGCTGATTACATGTGGGCTAAATCTAAAGTATATGGATACAATGGATTCTTGCATAACTATTTTGCTGATTGGGGTAAAGTAAGTGATGTTAGTGATTCTACAATGTTATATCGCTTTTTTAATCCTGCACAAAAAGACTTTTTAAAATATGTTTCTGAAATTACAGGTACAAAAGGGCGTAGACTAAAAGGTAAAGCGTTGAATGTCCAAGAGTTAGGATACATGTTACAAGATAAAGGTGATACTGAAATTGCAGTTACAGTAATGTATGCTGTCATGAATCACCACAGATTTAGAGTTATTGATAGTTTTGACAGCCAAGGTAATCCTGTTTACAAGAAAGATGCTAATGGTGAAGATGTAACAGTACCAGTTCATGAAATCTACATGAAAGATTCAGAAGGACGTATGGTTAAAAGAAGTGATGTAGAGTACACTCAAGATGATGAAAACAGAATAAGAAACATTATCTATTCTGAAATGAGGCGTGCTCAGGGTAACTACGCTAAAGCTGACCAAACAAAGTTTGAAGAAAACATGATTGGTAAAATGGTATTCTTCTTTAGAAAATACCTTGTGCCTCAGTTACTTAATAGATTTGGTTACTTAAGACCAAACTGGGAAGGTTCAGAAGCAGCAATGGGATACTGGAGTGCAGTAGCTACAGCATGGAAAGCATATGGTCCTCAAGAAGTTGGTAAACATTTATTACTAGGAAGTAAAAGAATGTCTAAAAACAATAAGAATCAGATGGGTAGCTTTTTGACAAGAAAGGTTAACCAGGCAAGAAGAGATGCAATTGCAATGTTAGTATTGACTGTGTTAGGTATCTTGGCTAAGAGTTATGTTAATAAGAAAGATGATGATGATGAGGAACTAAGTTTCTTAGAAGGTAACGCCATTAGGGTTCTATGGGGCGTAAAAGGTGAAACTGTATCAATGTTCCCTGTTGGTGGAGGTTCTGAAGAATACATCAGAAACTTTACAACTGTATCATCTTATACTAGAGAGTTAAATGCTCTTAAGAAGTTTGGTTCACACGCAATTAGTTATGGTATGGCTATGACAATAAATGGTGGTGAGGAGCCAGATCCAGATAATGACAGCGAACTTTACCAAGATATCTGGAAAGATGCATTCTATGGACGTAAGTATGGAGCATACCAAAAAGGTGATGCTAAAATAGGAAAAGACCTTATGGATCTTACAGGTATTAAAAACTTTAGAGATCTAGTCAACCCTAATTACAGAATAGATCAGATGAAAGGCAAGCAGTAATTGAGCAACTGGTTGCAACATGTGACCAGTTATTCTCAAATTATGGAAGTATTTTATAGATATTTCTGGATTATTTCTTATATTATAATAGAGGACACCATTTCTTTAGGAATCTCTGTTCTTATACAGATTTGTAACATTTAACATATAAAAATAAAACATTATGGCATCAAAATTCTTAGTGCCTTTACAGCTCCCTGAACTAAATGGTGCTACCATTGCTAATCCAGGTGCAGGTTTTGTGAAGGCTTACATCTTAAATGGTTGGTTAACCAAGAAAGACAGTGCAGGTACAGTCATTGATTTGGTACTTGACAGAACATTGACAACTTATTCTGTTGCAGCAACAGCTGCAGCAATTTCATCTGCTGATACTCTTGTAGTAGCATTGGGTAAATTGCAAAAAAGTTTAAACAGTATCAATCTTACAGGTGATGTTACTGGTTCAGCGTCTTATGTGTCTGGAGCATTAACAATTTCAGCAACAATTGCAGCAAATAGTGTTACTCTTGGTGCTGATACTACAGGTGATTATGTAGCAGGTGTTGCATCTGGTACAGGTATTACTGTATCTTCTTCTGGTGGTGAAGGTTCAACTCCAAGTGTAGCATTGAAAAATGCAGCTAACTTGAGTGACAATACTTTACCTATCTGGGATGGTGCTGCAGGTAATTTAAAAAATTCACCTATTCAGTTTAATGGTAGTGATATTATTATCAATGCTAACTTTGTAGTAAACGGAACTACCACAACTGTAAATACAGAAACTGTACTTCTTGCTGATAATATTATCACATTAAACAGTAACTATACAGGATCAGCTCCTACAGAAAATGCAGGTATTGAAGTAGAACGTGGAACATTAGCAAATGTTTCTTTACGTTGGAATGAAACTACTGATAAGTGGGAACTGACTTCTGATGGTACAACTTTTTACACAATCACAACTTCACAGGATTCTCCTAATGTTGTTGCGGGTGCTGGTATTACAGTATCAACTGTTGGTAATCAAGTTACTGTATCACATACAGATACATCATCTGCAGCTACAACATCAAATACTTTAAGTCAAGTTGTACAAAATATTACAGTAGATACTTTTGGTCACGTTACTGCAATAGGTACATCAACATTAAAGTATAGTGCATTAGTTGGCGATGGTACAGCAACTACATTTAACATCACTCACAGTAAAGGAGACAACGTTTTGGTACAAGTTTATGAAGCTGCATATCCTGCTGAATTAGTTGAGTGTGAAGTTATTGCTACATCTGCAAATGTTGTTCAATTGATATTTGCTTTGCCACCATCATTGAATGAATTTAAAGTTGTTATTATCTAATTGGATAACAATAAATAATGTCTTAGACATAAAACAATACTTACATGAGTCGTAGAGTAGAAGCAGATTTATTAATAAGAGGAATGCTGTCAGTTCACAATCTCCCTAATTTGGGGATTGTGGCTGACAAATTTTTAGTTTATGACCCTTCCACCAAAGGAGTAAAATTTAGAACAGCTGTTCAAATGCTTTCTGATCTTGGTGCTGCGTCTTCTAGTATTGGAATTGATCAGGTATTAGCTAACGATAACATCACTAGTTTAAGCTTAACTCTTGGTGGACTTGCTGTTAATGGTGCTGTTGCTTTTACATCATTAAGTAATGGTGTATTAAAAGTTGATGTAAATGGTAATGTTTACGCAGATGCATCATCAATAGTTGATATTACTGATTATGATTATGACATCATTGGTGTCAGAAATGGAGTTAATTCAGCTTTTCAATTAAGAAACGTGTATGTGCCTGATAGCACAAGAGTATACATTAATGGTATTAGACAAACACTTGGTGTAGGATATGATTATGATGAGGCTGGTCCAAACATGATTCAATTTTTTACTCCACCTGCAGTAGACGATTTGCTAACTGTTGATTACAAAATAACCATACCATAACAAAAATTATAATTACTTAAGATATGTCAATAACTCTAGTTAGGAAGTCTCAGATAAGACCTCTGAACATTATAAGAAGTGATATAAACACTACTACTTCAGGTTCAGCTTTGATTACAAAAGTCATAGCTGGAACAGGATTGACGTTGTCTTCTTCAACTGGAATTAATTCAGGTACAGGTGATGTAACAATTGCATTAAGTATTGCGTCAGCTTCTGTATTAGGTGGTGTTAAAATAGGTTCAGGATTAAGCATTGCTGTTGATGGTACAATTAGTGTAATAAGTACATCTACAACATGGGGTTCTATAACAGGAAATCTCCCTAGTCAACTAGATTTACAAACAGCACTTAATGCAAAGTACAATAATCCTACAGGAACAACTTCTCAGTACATTGATGGTACTGGTGCTTACCGCTCATTTCCAACTTTTCTTTCTTCTAACTCAATAAGTCATGAAGTAAAAGCAGGTGTAGCAATAAATAAAGGACAAGCAGTTTACGTGACAAGTGCTGATGGAACCAATATGATTGTTGGTTTAGCGTCTAATTCTTCTGAAGCAACATCTTCTAAAACAATGGGTTTACTAGATGCAACTGTTTCTACAAATGGTTTTGCTAGAGTTGTAACTGAAGGTCTTTTAGCTGGTTTAAACACAAATGGTGCAAATGCTGGAGATCCTGTTTGGTTAGGTACTGGCGGAAACTTAATTTATGGTTTAGCAAACAAACCTTACGCTCCTGCACATTTAGTATTTATTGGTATTGTTACAAGAGCAAACTCTAGTAATGGTGAAATCTTTATAAAAGTACAGAATGGCTTTGAGTTTGGCGAATTACATGATTATGTACAAAATGGCGTACAAGATAATTTTGTAATATCATATGAAGCATCTACAAGTTTATACAAACCCAAATCAATTGCAACTCTTTTAGGATACACTGCTGCAAACGATGCAAACGTAGTTCATAAAACTGGTGCAGAAAGCATTGCAGGTGTTAAAACATTTTCTGATACTACCCAATCAACTTCAGTTTCAAGTGGAGCAGTTGTTGTTAGTGGAGGTGTTGGCATAACAAAAAATTTATATGTTGGTGGTGACATTAACATTTCAGGTAATTTAACAATTGGTGGTACAAACACAATTATAAATGCCCAAAACTTATCAGTTTCAGATAACATGATTTATCTGAACAATGGTATTGAAACAACAATTACAAATGTTGTAGCTAATGGCACAACAATAGTATATACAACTCAACAAGTTCACAACTATTCTATTGGAATGGTTGTAACAATTTCTGGAGTAACTCCAGCAGGATTTAATTTAAATAACCAAGCAATAACTGCAGTAGGTACAAATTCATTTACTATTGCAAGTTCTGTTACAGGATCTTATGTTTCTGGTGGTACTGCTAGAGCTAAATCATCAGCAAATCCAGATCTTGGTTTTGCAGGTGGATACAACGATGGTACTTATGGACATGCTGGTTTATTTAGAGATGCTACAGACAATGTTTGGAAATTTTTTAAAGGATATACTCCTGAACCAGACGCATCTCCTTTTATAGATACATCACATGCATCTTTTGCATATGCTGATTTACGTGCTTTTAATATTACAGGTAATTCTTTTGTTAAAGTAGGAGGGACTTCTTCTCAATTTCTAAAAGCAGATGGTAGTATTGATAGTTCAACTTATGCAACTACATCTCAATTACATAATGCTGTAACTATTGGTACAGCAAATGGCCTTAGTTTAAGTACTCAAGTGTTATCTTTAGGATTAGCTAGTGGTTCTGCAACTGGAGCTTTAAGTTCTGGAGATTGGACTACTTTTAACAATAAACAGGCAGCATTAAATGGTACAGGTTTTGTAAAAATATCTGGTACAACAATATCTTATGACAACAGTGTTTATCAATTAGCTAGTACAGCTATAACAACAACTAACATTGGAAGTCAATCAGTAAGCTATGCTACCACAGCAGGTAGTGCAACTGTTCTTCAAACAGCAAGAAATATTAATGGTACAAGTTTTAATGGTTCTGCAGATATTACAACAGCCAACTGGGGTACAGCAAGAACTATCACAATTGGTGGTACAGGAAAATCTATAAATGGTTCTGCTAACGTGTCATGGACTCTTGCAGAAATTCAAGCAGAATATGAAGTTCCTTTGAATACTTTAAGAACTAATCTTGGATCTCCAACTGTTCGCGAAGCTGCCCTTTTTCATGGTCAATTTAATAATAAATTTAGATTTATAGTTCCAACTTTACAAGAAGAAAGTACAGATGGAACAACTTGGGTAACATCAACAAGAGCCAGTGCATCTGTACTTGGAGATATGATGATTGGTGAAGGTCAAGGTACTAGTTTTAATGCAATACCTACTGGTACAGTTGGTACATATGGAGCGTACCGTTTAACTTGGAATGTTGTTGGTTCTACAGGATATGTATTCTTAAATGCTTTATATATTTATAACTCAACAAATGGTAATAATGTAACCGTTACTATTGAAGCGTTTCATAATACAAATGGTTGGCAAGTAATCACAGGTCCTCACACAACAAATAACTGGCCTGGTCACTCTTATATTCCACATTCAAATATTCCATATAGTAATAGTGCTGCTCAGTATAGTCAAGTACGAGTAACATTTACTACGACTCATAATGCTAACACAAATGCTTTTAATATTAATGGGATTGAATGGTTTGGTGGATATCCTCAAGGTAGAAGAAATGCAGAGTCTTATGACAGACTAAAGAATGTAACTTTCCCAGCTGCAATTACTGGTACTAATATTATAAAATCAGGTGGAACATCTTCTCAGTTTTTGAAGGCAGATGGTTCTGTAGATTCAAGTGCTTATATTACATCTAGTGCATTGACAGGATATGCAACTCAATCATGGGTTACATCTCAAGGATATTTATCAGCTGAAATAGATACACTGGCAACAGTAACATCTCGTGGTAATTCTACATCAACTGCTGTTGTTGTCAATAATACATTAACAGTAAATAACACTTCACACTATGATTCAACTCAATTCTCATTAGATGTTAATGGTGGATTGTTAGTAAAGAACTCTGGTAAAGTAGCTCAGTTTGTTTTAATAAACTCAGACCCTGCTTCTGGTGGTAATGCTGGATTTGTTGTGCACACTGTTGGTGGTGCAACTACAACTTCATATGTAGATATTCAAGGATATTATGGAGCGTCTATTGCAGGTAGCACTACACTTAGATTAAATGCGTTAGGTGGTGCTGTCACAATTAATGGAAATACAGCTTATCATGCTGGTAATTTAACCAATCTAAATCAGCTTGCCAATGGACCTGGTTACATTACATCATATACAGAAACAGATCCAACTGTACCTTCTCATGTAAAATCAATTACTACTACAAATATAAGTAATTGGAATACAGCATTTGGTTGGGGCAATCATGCAAGTCAAGGATACTTAACAAGTGTTACAAATATTTCAGGATATGCTGGAACTTTAAATAGAGAAGATAATAGAACAATATCTCCTAGTGAGTTGACAGCTGGCCAAATGAAATTTGGTTTTACATCTTGGAATAATAATAATTCAACTCCTTATGCAGATTTCATACACATGCGTTCTTATACTGACGCTTCTGGTGGGTCAGATAATCTCATCATGTTTAAGAAGACTGGTATTGGTATGCGTATTTGGCAACAAACTTGGGGTTCTTCTACTGCTTATTCTGGATTTGTTGATGTATGGACAACTGGAAACTTTACACAAACAGATGTAGATACTTGGAACACTGCATACTCTTGGGGAAATCATACAAGTGGAGGTTATTTAACCTCTGCAATTGCTGCTACAACATATGTATCTCTTACAGGAAGTTACACAAACCCATCATGGATAACTAATTTAAATTATTCTAAGATTACAGGTGGAACAGCCTCTCAATTTTTGAAAGCTGATGGTACTGTTGATAGCAACATTTATGCTCTAGATAGTGCTGTAGTCCATTTAACTGGTAATGAAACTGTTGCTGGAGTTAAAACATTTACAAACACTGGGAATTCTCAAACTAACGGAGTAAGATTTATTAATAACGGTGTTGCTGCAAGTTTCTCATTGTACACTAACAATTCTAATGCAGGATATGGTGTATGGACAACCAACGGTGGTTCAGGTACAGGTTTATATTCTCAGAACTCAGGTACTGGAAATGCAATTGTTGCAGAAAACGTAGCTCCTAATGGAATTGCTTTAAAAGCAAGAAATCAGTTTGGTGGTAAAGGGATAGAATTAACCAATGAAGGGGCTGGCTTAGGTTTAATAATTAACAATCTTACTGCAGCAACTGGAATGCCTTTTAGCATTCAAAAAAATGGTTCTGACAAATTTACTATCAATGACGCAGGAGACGCAACCGCAACTAAATTTGTAAAATCAGGTGGTACATCCGCTCAATACTTAATGGCAGACGGAACTGTTTCTACAGGTCCTAACTTAGCTGGGTATTTAGCATTAACTGGAGGTACTCTTACAGGTGTGTTGAATGGTACTAGGCTATCTTTTACACAGTCATCAGCTTTTGATACATTGTATGCTTACAATGGTTCAGTTGGTGCAATAGCTATTAGTGGTGGTGCTGCTAATGGAACAGGTGGTTATTTTGTCAACAACTCAACTACATATCCTGTACTTAAAGTATTAGGTTTATCTGGCACTACATTAATTGAAGGTAGAAGTACTAGTGATGCAATTATATTTTCTGTTACATCTACTGGTATAGTAACTGGTTCTTCTTTTGTTAAAAGTGGTGGTACAGCTGCTCAAATACTTGCAGCTAACGGAACTGTTATTACAGCTGGTACAGGAATTACAATTAGTGGAGGAACAATTTCAGCTTCTGCTGTAGGTGGAGTTTCTTCGTTTAATACAAGAACTGGAGCTATAACATTAACATTAGCAGATGTCACAGGAGCTTTAGGGTACACACCATACAACAGTTCAAATCCATCAAGTTACATAAGTTCATACACTGAAACAGATACATTTGCTAGTGTTACAGGTAGAGGAGCTACAACTTCAACTCCAATAACCATAACTGGTACTGAAGGAAGAGAAGTTGCTGTATACATGCCTTCATCATATACCACAAATGATTTAGTTTCTGGTCATGAATATGGATGGTATAGTGATCATTGGAGACTTGGAATGACTCGTTCAGGAGCTGCTGCTGGTGCTGATTTTGTAGTTCAATGGAATGGAGCTAGAAAACTTTCATTAAGTAACGCAGGTGACATCATTGTAACTGGAACTGTTACTGAACAGTCATCAAAAAGATACAAAGAAAACATTATAGATTTAGAACCAATTTCTGAGAAAGTAAACAAACTTAGACCTGTTAGATATAACAAAATAGGATTTGCAGAACAAGAAATTGGATTAATTGCAGAAGAGGTTGGTGAGTTATTTCCAGAATTTGTAAATTACAATGATGCTGGTCAAGCTGAATCACTTAACTATACAAGATTGTCAGTGCTATTATTACAGACAGTAAAAGAATTATCAGATAAAATCAAAAAATTAGAAACTAAATAATATGGCTACTTTATTAATTGGTACAACAATAGGTGGGTATGCTGCCATACATGCTGGAAACATTGCTTCTCAGTCAGTTAATTATGCCAATACTTCAGGGTCCACAACAGGTAATGCTGCAACAGTTTCAAGTATAACTGCTAACACTGGATTATTGAGGGATAGGCTTGCAGCGTCTGCTGTAATAGATGGACTTACTGCATCTAACTTTAGAACTACTTTATTTGGATCTACTACTAGTGGTTATCAAATATCAACAGCAAGATGGAACACTGTTCCAGCACCTTTATCAGGCATTAACTCTTATGGCACAATGATAGCTTGGGCTGGCTCTGACACTCATGGTTTTTTAGCTGTAAATTATAATGATGCAGGAGCAATAATAGGTGGAGGTAATGGTGATCTTATTAGCTGGAGTAAAAAATTAGCATTTGCAGATGGTACTTCCGCTTCAGGAACATGGGGAATAAACATAACTGGTAACGCATCTTCAGTAAATACTACTTACGTAACAACAAATGCTGAGTACTATTTAACTTTTGTAGACGCAAACAATGGTTCACCATCAGCTGAATTTCTTTATACAATTGGTACAATAAAAGTAAACCCTAGTACTGGAAATTTAACAGCAGCAACTTTTACAGGCGCTGGTACAGGATTGACAGGAACAGCAGCATCATTAAATATTGGTGGTAATGCAGGTACTGCAACAACTCTTCAAACAGCTAGAACAATCAATGGTGCATCTTTTAATGGGTCTGCTAACATAGTTGCTACAGAAAGAATACATTCTGATAGAGATTTTCCTAATGGAACATTAATAACAACAAGTATAGACTATTCTGTTACTAATGGTGACCCTTTTATTTTAGAAATAACAGGTAATAGTTATGGTAATATCATACCACTTGACTTACAAGTTCAAGGGTATATTTATTCTAATACTATTATAAACGTAGGTGGTTTAAGTAATGGTAGAAACATAACAGGACTAGTTGCGTTAAATGTTGGTGGTAATTTATGTTTCTGGTTTCCTAGTCAAGGTTACTGGAATGGTTATAATGTTAAAGCATACACTGCATATGCAACAAGAGCTGTTAACAAAGTAACGTCTATAACAGGGCAAGCAAAACCATCTGGTACAAAAGAGGTTGATTTGTCATCGCAAATTAGACAATCATTACATTCTGATAATTATACATCATATGCCGTACCTACAACTAGAACAATAACTATTAATGGTACTACATTAGATTTATCAGCTAACAGAAGTTGGACTATTACAGCTAATGCTGTTGAAACAGATACTCTGGCAACTGTAACAGCTAGAGGAAACACAACAACAACCTCAATAAGAGCAGAAAGATATATAGGTAATAATAGTTTAATATTAAATTCTTATACAACGGTTAATCCAGCGTCCAATGTATTTTTATATAGTCAACCTAATGACAGGGATTCTTGGCTATATTTAGATAGTGCTGATACAGGAAGTAACTGGGGTATATACCATAGACAAATTGATTCTGCTGTTTCAGGATTAGAAGGTAATGCAATTGGATTTATTGGTGGAGGAAATAGTGCATTAAAAGCATTTATAGGACTATCAACAGGTAATGGATATTTTGCAGGTACATTGAATGCTGTAACATTACAGCAAAATGGAACAGCAGTTGTAACAAATAACGGTGGAGTTTGGGGTATAAATATTACAGGTTCATCTTCATCAGCTAATAGTGCAACTTATGCTAATTACTTACCAACAGCTTATGCAGGAGGTCAACAGACTAATCCTCAAGTATATTTCAATAATGGTATTGGAGTAAAAGCTGCTATGACAGGAGCTTGGTCAGTATGGTCTGATACTCTTTGGATTAATGGTTATTCTGGTTCTGATGTAAAACAAATGTGTGCATTGCATACATTAAGAAATGGTACACCAAGAATGGCTATTAGTGTTCAAGCACATGATGCAACATCTTACGGTACATTTTATGAATTTATTACAGCATACAATATTGCATCTCAAACTGTTGCTTCTGCAGGTAATGCAACAACAGCAGGTGGGTTAGCAGTACATGGTGGAAGAAACAATGAGGTTAATAAAATTGTCAGAACAGACGCTAATGGTTATATTCAAGCAGGTTGGATTAACACAACTTCAGGTTCTTTTGGAAGTGCTATAAATAAAATATACTGTTCTGATGACGACTATATGCGTTATCAAACTCCAGCAAGTTTTATATCAAACTTAGGTTTAATTACTACTTCTAGTATAGGTTCTCAATCTGTAAACTATGCGTCTAGCGCAGGTTCTGTAGCATGGGGTAACGTTTCCAGTAGACCTTCTTGGATGACAAGTGCTTCTTTAATAGCAAGCCATTCAAATGCAAATGAGTGGAGAAACTCTGGATTCTATGAAAATGATGGTGGTGGATCAAATTGGCCTAGTGGAACATGGTATAATTCAATAAACGTAAGACATAGTAATCAAGGTAACTATCATGGATTCCAAGTAGCAATGAGTTACTATGACAATCTATTATGGTTTAGAAGTTATCAAGGTTCTGGTACTTTTCAATCATGGGCATATGCAATATCAAATCAAAATATTGGTTCACAATCTGTTGCGTATGCATCTAACGCAGGAACTTTAAGTGGTTATGCATGGGATTCTGCTGGTAAAGTGATTCGTGGTTCTGATATTTATGCTGATAGTTGGTTAAGAAACTATAATATTAACACAGGTCTTTATAATCAAGCTACAGGAACGCACTTTTATTCAAATTCTTCTGAAGGTTTTGCAATAACTGGTTCAGGTGGAATTGTACAATTACAATTTAGAAGTAATCATCAGAGTACCTTAAGAGGATATGTTTATGGAGATACTTCATCAAACTTTGGTTTATTAAATGATCAAGGTGGATGGTCAGTACGTTGTTATGCAGGTACTGGTTATGGTGGTGCTTTGACAGGATCATGGACTGCTTCTGGTGACTTGATTGCATATTCTGATGCACGTGTTAAAACAGATGTATCTACTATAGAAAATGCTTTAGAAAAAGTATTATCTTTGAGAGGTGTTACATATGTACGTACAGATGGAGAAGATCATTCTCAAAAAATTGGTGTAATTGCACAAGAGGTTCAAAAAATATTACCTCAAGTAGTACATGAACAACAAGACGGAATGCTTGGTGTATCATATGGAAATATAGTTGGAGTTCTGATTGAAGCAATCAAAGAACAACAAAAAGAGATTGAGGAACTTAAAGCAAAACTAAACTAACATGCCAATAGGAAGTGGATCAGTTGCTGCAACAGGTATAAATATGGAGTTAGGTAGATCATCTAACTCTAACTTATCTATTGATGCTGCAGAAAATGGAGGATATGGTGCTATAAACACTTGTAGTCCATCATATCCAAGTGGGTCAAATCCTGCATCTTTTAGTGAATGGAGAAATTATAATCATGGATTTGCGTGTTGTAATGCTCCTTCTATATCTGCTGGTAACGTAGGTTCTGGTAGTGTAGGTGTTTCAATAAGTTATTCTAACTGTTCTTCTATGCATTTTGAGTACAGCTCAAACTATGGAAGTAGCTGGAGTACAAACTCTGGAGGATGTACTTCTTTTTGGACACAAAGTGGTTTGGCATCTAGTACAACGTATTTAATCAGAGTAAGAATAATATGCGCAAGCACAGGTGGTTATTCAGGATATTCTAACACAATATCAATGACCACTTCTGGAAGTTATCCTGCATATGGTACATACTTGTCACAATATTGTTCAGGGTGTACATTATACTATAGATATGCAAATGGATCTGGAGGTACGTATGATGTAAGTCAAGGATGTACTACTGCATGTGGTGGATGCTGCTGTGCTCCTGCATATGGAACATATCAGTATGCTGGTTGTTCTGGTTGTGATTATAACTATTATTATGCAGATGGATGTTATGGAGTATATGCTTCTTTAATAGAATCAAATTCAACAAGTTGTGGATGTGGTGGCGGAGGAGGAGCGTGTTTTTTTGCGTATTCTGATGGAAGTGGACGTATGAGAGGGGCATACTGCGATGGTTCTATTTATTCTGGTTTCTCTTTTAGTTATGGAGAACCTACAGGAGCGTGTATAAATTTTGATCAAGGTACTGTTGGACTATATCACGAAGGTCAATCTTGTAGTCCTGGTGAACTAATGCCATTTTAAAACATAAAATTATGACAAACTTAAACTCATATACTATTGAAAATCACCTATATAGGATAGGTGATGAATATTTATTTGGTAGAGACCAACTAAAAATAGAATCTATAATCAGTGTTATAGACACAGTTTTCTTTTTTTGTAGTAAAAAAGAAAGTAAATTTACAATCAGAATTACCACAAATAGGACAGTTGCATCTGATATTATGCCTATAAATGCAATGGTGTTTCACCATAATATTAAGGCAATCCTTGAAGAACAGCAATAATTTGCTTATTTGATAGACTTTTTGTATATTATTAATGTAGAAATTAACTTAAAAAACATAAAAAATGGCACTAAAAATCACATCTGAAATTGGTACAGATCAAGGAATTACCAGTGAAGCGTATGTTCGTATTGTAAATTACAATATCAACAAAACTGGTAGCGCAAACTTTGCGTTACAAATTTTTAATTCAGAAGCTGAGGCAACTGCTTTATCAGCAGGATCTCCACTTGTAGGATCTTTTCAAAATGGCATTGCTAAAAATGTTCAAATTGGAGATAACTTTAGCATTGGTTTGACAAAAGAAGTAACTGAGACTATCACTGTACAACGTAGTATCCCAACAGAAGTTGAGGTTACTGAAGAAGTTATTGTACCTGGAGTAGATAGTTCTGAGTCAACTATTGAAACTATTACAAAAACTGTTATTCAATCTGTATTGACAGATGTTCAAGAAGAAAGAGTAGTAGTAGTACCTGATTTGTCTTCTTTAGCAGAAGTTGATATCTTTACATTTGCTTATGGTAAATTAAAAGAAAAATTAGAAGCTGCTTTTGGAGAAGGAAACGTTATTGATTGCTAACATATGGCAGCTAAAAAAGGTGGTGCAGTTAACTCTGTGGTACACAAAGTTAAGCCCAAAATAAAAAGACCAGGTGTTCATTCTAAAAATAAACATTCTGTTGGCAAAAACTCAAAAAATTATGTAAAGCCTTACAGAGGTCAAGGTAGATAAATTTGCATTTATCAAACATTTGACTATCTTTGTAAAGACTTTTAATATTAAAAAATCAACTTATGGCAGAATCAACTAAAATCAAATTCAATGTTGCAGAGATCTTAACATTGGATGCGGAACTTAATGGAACTGAGAAGTTTCAGGGATTGTTATCCCAAAAAATGGGACTGGCAATAAAGTATCAACTTACTAAAATTGCTAAAATTACTGGTGAAGAAAAAGAAACATTTGAAAAAATGCGTCTTGATCTTATTAAAGAACTAGGTGTAGAAAAAGATGGTCAGATTTCTATTCCAGAAATTGAAACTATCAAAGGTGAAAATGGTGAAGCAGACAAAGTTCAGTTACACCCTAACTACATTAAATTTAGAGAACAGCTTGAAGAGTTGTTTGTTCAAGAAAAAGAACTTGATCAACCAAGTTTTAAAATTGAAGACTTTAGTGAATTAGAAACTGAAGGAAACTTCCCTGCATTTTTTAAGTTGCTTGGATTATAATAGTAGATTTGTTTGTAGTAATTTAAAAGGGCCCTGTTTTGCAAGGCCCTTTTTTTATTTACTTTCTTCAGCTTTAAACTTATTGAGATAGTTGTGAATTGTTTTTGATGTAACTCCTAGTTCTTTTGCAGCTTTTGTTTTACTATTGTTATGCTTTATAAGAGCTTTTTTAATCATCTCTTCTCTTAGCTCTAACAGTGTCATAATTCAAATGCTTTAATAGTTTTCTCAAAAGGATTACCTGGAATATCTTTTACAATCTGCAACATCTGCTGCGCTAATTCTCTAACTTCTTTTTGAGCGTGTTCTGAATTACGTAGTTTTAAAAAGTGAGCAAAACTTCTCCAGTTAAACATTATATCCATAGTAATTTGTGAATTAAAAGTCTTAAAGAATCTTGCAGACTCTTTTGCACGTTTACGTCCTATCAATGGCGTTAGATCTGTTAAGGCGTTATGGTAAAGGTAGTTGCCAATTTCTGTGTAGTCTTGCAGTAAAGAAGCCCAATCAGTTCCTTTTTTCCAAGACAATTCTCCTCCTTCTTCATTTCCATTTGAGTCTTCGTCATGAATAAACAATTCTTCAGATGTTTTTAAGCCTTTCCAATCTTCTGGAATATAAAACTTATCTTCCTTAAGTTCTTTGTATCTGGCAGACTCACCGTTGATACTTACACCAACGCGATGCTTTAATAAATGTATGTGTGTAGCTTGATCTACAGTCACAAGAAAATGCAATGATGATTTTTCAAAAGGAGTATGATGTCCTTCAGAAGCAAGCATTGCTAATAGTTTGCCAACTCTTTCTAGTTTGTCTTCTGACAAATCTCTGGAAGTACTGGTCCATGCTGATTGTGCATGAACCAGATCTGTTCCATAGTATCCTAATAATTCTACTTTGTTATCCATTAGAATGAAAATATTTGTGGGGGTTTTGTTAGATGTTCCTGATACAGTTTTATTTCTTCTTCATCAAGAAATTGTATCATATCAGAAACTTGTTCAACTGTGAATGTAGTATCAGCGTTACCTCCTTCATCATCTGTACCTACTATAAGAGCATGACCAAACAATGGTTGTGCAGGATAGATATCAATAAAGAAAGCACCTGGAATTTTGTCAAGAGGTTTCATTAAACCTTCATCATCTACATAGATAACTTCTGATGTAGGTTCTACTGTTTGCGGATATGCAACAGTCATAATGTTACATTCAAGTAACTCATAAATGTCACTGAGTTGTGGACCTAAATCCACAATCTCAATGCATCTATTTTTTGCGTCAATTTTAATTGCTTTAACCACTGTATTATATTTAAGGGCCAAAATAATGATAACCAGATTCTGAAACATCTTCATCATTTCCTTCAGCTATGTTATAACATATACCTGCAAGATTTGAAATTGTGTTCTTACTCTTGTCATCTTTTTTAATAAAGTATCTTGATGTTTGCATGTATGTATAGTCTGAATTAGATTCAAAGCTTTCTACATACTTTTTAGTTGCATTAAAAACATCATCCCAAGTGTATTCAGGATATTCTTTAAAGAACCATACAAATGCAGCAACAAGTTCTTTAGGATTTGTACGAAACGCCAAGCTTGTACCAGCTTTCTTACCAGCAGGAAATAACTGATTGTATTCAGCAATCTTATCATCCCATTCAGCAAGAGCAATTGGATTTTTCTTAGCACGTTTTGCTTTGTTTAGGATGTGTTCACATTCTTTTAAAAGGTGCTCACCTGTCAGAGTTATTTTGTAAATATCATTTACACCTGTACTTTCTTTTACAAGATGTCCTGTAGTTTCAAGACGGTATTGTTCTGTCTTAAAATTCACATAGGATGGATACATGTAATTGTTAAAGGTGCAATGCAATACAAACAATCCATTAGGGCTTACCTTGTTCTTCACTAAGTAATCATATAGATCTTTCATGTTGTTGGTTTTACTTTTACAAAGTTAATTATCCTGCACAAGACTCACAAGAAAGAATGTCTCTAGCAAATTCTTGAGCAGCGTTTTGCCCCAATTGATAGTACAATGTTTTGATACCCAACTCATGGGCTTTCAGTAACAAAGTATTAATATCTCTTGTTGGCGTTTGTGGATGGATCATAAGATTCAATGACTGTCCTTGGTCAACAAATTTCTGACGCGTAGATGCTTGAATAATAATTTCCATCTGGGAGATTTCCATGAATGTTCTAAACACAAGTTTCTCATCTTCTGATAAGAAAGATAAGTGTTGAACACTACCTGCGTTTTGCAGAATTGATTGCCAAACTTCAAAAGTATCCTGGCCTTTTTCTTCTAAGAGTGTTTTAAGATAAGGATTCTTAACAGAATGCTTAACTTTTGCAGTCTTCTTAATATAGTAATTACTAGTGTAAGGTTCTATACTTTGGGATTGTTGTCCCATGATAAAAGAAGAAGAAGTGTTTGGAGCTATTGCAGTAAGAGTAGCATGACGTCTGTCATAATTGTCAGAAGCAAGAACATCAGGTTTACCAAAGCGTGACGCCATTTCACGACTTGCTGCCCAGCATTGATCTTGTATTGTTTTGAAAATCAAAGTATTTGCAAGTTTAGCTTGCATTGATTCAAAAGGAATCATATTACTTTGCAAGTAAGAATGATAACCAGATGCTCCAATACCAATAGCTCTATGTCTTTCTGCAAAATGTATAGCTCTACTAATAAAAGGTACGTCTCTGTACTTATTTATAAATTCTGTAAGTACAGCATCAGCAATGTAAACAGCAATACGCACAGCGTCTGTATTTTTCCATTCATCAAACTTTACTAGGTTCATACCTACTAAGTCACATACAAAAGATTCTTCTTCTGTAGAAGGAAGTAATATTTCTGTACACATGTTAGAAGAATTTATAATAGACTTACTGTCTTTGTAAACATCAACAGTTCCATTGTTTACATTATCAGTATAGAATATGTAAGGAAAACCTGTTCTGTTTCTACTGTCAATTACCATGGCCCAAAGCTCACGTTTGTCCATGTCGCCAGCTTTCATGTCTTCAAGCCATTTGTCAGAAACACAAACACCAAAAGGAAAACGTTGAAGTTTGTGGCCCTCACCATTGATTCTTAAGAAATCTTTAATATCACCATGATCAATGTCAAGATACGCAGCAAACTCACCACGTCTAACATTACCTTGGGAAATTACATTTTTTGTTGTGTCAAACATTTGCATAAAGTGAACAGCTCCATAGGTTTCACCACCTGTTGAAACAGCACTACCTGCAGGGCGTAATTCACCAAAATAACCAGATGTTCCACCTCCTATTTTACAAAGCATTCCAACTTCAGCATTGGCCTTTACAATAGATTCAATACTATCACTGACATGTGTGTTAAAACAAGAAATACCAGAACCACGACCAGTACCTACATTACTCCATACAGGTGACGGAAGCACATAGTAACCTTTTTCAATGTAATCTTTTACTTTGTCTTTTACCTCTTCATCTTTAAATGTTTCACCAACTAAGTTAGCAATAGAATTGATTCTATCTTCAATAGATTCATTGTTGTGAAAATACCCTCTTCCCATGAATTCTTCACTGAGGGGTGTGTACCAGTCCATTTTTGTTGTCATTTTAAAATAAGTCTTTACTTGTTATAGATTTTTGGAATTTAGTGTAGTTAGTTCCTTGTGTATTGAAAAAGTCATTACGCACATAACCATAGATAGCTTCAACCATCCAATAAAGTTCTGCAAGTTTTTCTTGATCAATTTCAAAAAGTTCTTTACCACCAATAGCAACTAATGAATCATTAAATCTTGACTTAATAAATTCAATAACAGCTTCTTTTGAAATACTATCAATTGCACCTTCTTCAAATATCCAGTCAATGATTTTTACTTCTGCCTCAAAAGCTTTTTTACAAGCTCTATAGATTTTGTCATAAAAGTCTTGTCCAAACCATTCAGGATATTCCTTCTTAATAAGATTGATAACATGCATACCAAGCTGCGCATGTATAATTTCTTCTTTCATTGTTGCTTCAATAACAGTGTCTACTTCTTTCAACATGTTTTTCTTTTCAATAAAAGACTTTACAATGGCAAACTGGCTAAATAATGATACGTTCTCAATAAACATAGAGAAGAGAGCAAGGTTTAGAGTATAGACCTGTTTAGCATTTTCTCCACTGTTTTTAAGATATTTTGTCAAGTAATCAACGCGTCCTCCAATAACTGGATTCTGCAAGAGCATGTCAAATTCATTGTTTAATCCTAAAACTTCTAGCAACTTGCTATATGCTTCAGAGTGTACAACTTCATTTTCTGCAAATGTAATCCCTACTGAGTTAAATTCTGGTTTTGGAATATGTTCACCAAGCTTTGACCAAAATGTTTTTACAGATACTTCTATCTGTGAGATTGCCAAAAGTGTTCTTTTGATTGCCTCTTTTTCATGAGGACTTAATTTGTGTTTGAAGTCAAAAGCATCAGAGTCAAAGTTGAACTCTTCTACATCCCAACGACTGTGTTTGATTGCATCCCTGAACTTGATAATTTCAGGATACTCATAGGGCTTAAAAGCCACACGTTTGTCAAAAATACCCATAGTTGTTTATATTTGTTGTTAATTATTAATTTTTAGTTAGTGATTACCAATACTTATTGGCAAAAAAACCTGGCAAAGTTATCACTTCCCAGGTTGTGTATAGATAAAGTCATATTCTGACTTCACTTATATAAGATACAAAAAACACTATTCTTTACCAAGAATAAGAGTGTTAAGTTTTGTGCTTGTTTTGATATTTCATAGAGTGCAAAGATGATAAAAATATTTGAAAAGTGATATATTAATTTGAGATTCTTTTGTGATTTCTGAATTATTCTGTATATTATATATGAGAGAGGTAGGGGTATAATTTATCTTATGAAAACTTATATTCTTACATAAAATGAGCACAAATAAAACAGAATACCCTAAAGAACAGGTTATTAGCATCCTTAAGGAGTGGGCTAGTCCTGCTCTAATTGGCCTTGTAGGCATGTTACTCTGGAGAGATGTAACAGAAATGCGTTCTGACGTAAAACTTTTGCTTACACAGCAAAGCGCAGATAGGGTGAAAATTGAACAGCTTGAAGATGATGTCAAGCTATTAAAAACGTATGTACTTACACCTATAAGTGCACCTTCAAAGTCAGTTCCTCCAGCAAAATCAGAAGAGAAAGTATCAGCAATGATAAAAGATGAGGAGTACGAGCTAGTACCAAAGAAGAAGTAGTAACTTAAAACAAACCAAATGAACCAACGTATATATTTAATTGTGATTGCTGTACTAGTGTGCATTATACTTTTACAGAGATCATGTAGCTCACCAGGAAAAGTATTTGTTCCAGGTAAAGATAAAGTAGTGTATGACACAGTTTGGAAAAATGTTGTCAAAACTCAGGTTAAAAAAGTACCTTTTATTGTAAGAGATACTGTTCCTTTACCAGGAGATAGTATTTTTATTCCAGATGCTAATTATGCCAATCTTAAATTACAATTTGAAAATCTAGCTAAAAACTATGGCGTCAGAAATATATATCGTGATTCAGTACAAGTGGATACTCTTGGATTTATTGTCATAACAGATACACTTCAGTACAACGCTTTAAAGTCTAGGTTCTATCAGCATAATTATAAAATACCTACAGTTACAGGATATGTACAACAAGAACAACGCAGGCAGTTGTATATAGGAGGTGGAATTTCTATAAACAAAAGTCTTGAGTTAGCTAATCTTCAAGTAGGTTTACTTTACAAAACTAAAAAGGATCAAATTTATGGAATACAAACAGGTATCTCACAAAATTTGCAACCTTACTTTGGCGTTTCTTCATACTGGAAAATCAAATTAAAATGAAAAACTTATTAGGATTTTTTAAGTCAATGCTTTCAGATGAAAAAGGATCTGTTAGTTCTAAGCGTGTTGTTGGAATAATGTGTTCTATTACACTTTGTTTTACACTAGCTTATAGTTTATTCACAAAAACAAATAACACAATATCTCCTACACTTATTGAAAGTGTAGCTTTATTAGCGTTTGGTTGTTTAGGTTTAACAAGTTTGGACAAGTTTACTTTTGGTAAAAGGTCTGAAGATAAAACAGAGATATAATGAATATTAAACAAGTAGCTTTTCCAATAAGTCAATACTTTCAGGAAGAGCATCCAAAGAAACAAATCTATTTACATCACACTGCAGGTAATGCAAGTGGTGAAGCTGTGTTTTTAGGATGGTCATCAAACTCTGAAAGAATTGCAACATGCGTTTCTATTTCTGGTATAGGTAAGAATTGTGTAGATGGTCAAATTGTACAGGGTTTTAGCTCTAAATATTGGGCATATCACCTGGGATTAAAACAAGATGTGTTTACAAAAGCTGGCGTTAAGTATCAGAGCATAGATAAGATATCAATTGGTATTGAGATTTGTAACTGGGGACAGTTAACATTAAAAGACGGTAAGTTTTACAACTATGTAAATAGAGAAGTGCCTGCTAGTGAGGTTTGTACACTTGAAAAACCTTACAAAGGATTCAAATACTACCATAACTATACAGACGCACAGATTGCTAGTGTAAAAGAATTATTACTTTTATGGAAGGAAACTTACAAAATTCCCTTATCTTATAATGAAGACATTTGGGACATCAGTAAAAGAGCTTTGTCTGGTGAACCTGGAGTTTACACTCATAATTCTGTAAGAAAGGATAAGGTAGACATCTATCCCCACCCTAAAATGATTGAAATGCTGAAAAGCTTATCATAAAATATAAAAAAAGCTATACTTAATAGTTTAGTTGGTTTCTTCTTCTGTTAGAAAGTCCCCCTTTTCAGGGGGATTTTCGTTTACATTACTTCAACTATGTCATCAGAATCCACAATGTTGTACTTATCAGGCATTCTGGAGACGTTATTTACAAAATTAAGCATAATAGTCAGCTCAACAACTTGAGAGTAATCTAGGACCTTATCTGGCTTTGTTTCCCACTTGATTTTTAAGCCATTACCTGAGTCTAAAATTGTAAGTATTACTTCATCTCTTACATGTTCTGACCATGTACTACTAGAAGAACGTCTTAGAACATACATGTCTTCATCTTCTGGAACATGAATTGTATATTCTACATTGTCATTTTTTTGGTCTAAAACCAAATATAATTTGTTTTTATTATACATAACACTTAGCTTTTTAAAAGAAACCTTCAGTATGTGGAGGATATTCTTCTATATCATTTAACAAATTTAATTCATTACACAACTCTCTGGCCTTATCAATAAGTTCAGACAATGTTCCAGTGTTTTTAATAACAATTGGAAAGTCAAAATCATCAAGGGCTGTTTCAGAAGGATGATCACCTGTATCAGAATTTCTTTCAAGGCGTACAAGAATACCTCCTTTGTCTAGTACAGCAGCAGCTTCATTTGGAAAACGTACATCTGTTATTAACCATCTTGAAGATGCATTAAAATTTGCAAATGTTGCGTTTACCCAAGTATCAGTATGCAAGCCATTTCTCATAGCGTCTGTACCTAACTTTTGAAGGAATTCTCTGTATGTCATATTCCATTCAGGTCCCATCATAGTTTTCTTAAACTCTTGATCCTCAAACTTATATGCAGGAACTCCACATAAAATAGAAGCAATTTCTTTAAGCTTGTTTGCAAACTTTTTAATAACCCAGTCAGTTTTTGTAACATATGGATTAGGGTTATGCAAATAATGCTCAACAGTTTGATTTGTCATGTAAGGTGCTGCAATAAGCAGTCTAATAATTTCAGCAAAAGTATCTTTACCAGATCCTATTTTGCCAGAGATTCCAATTAGATTTTTCATATTTTTTCTGTTTTCCAGGTTTTAAGTCTGCTGATAAGGCTTGATCTAGAGATGTGAAGACGGTACTTCATTCTCAAGTATCTTCTGAGAAGTAACACTTTGTTTACGCCTGGCTTTCTGTTTCTAACTTTCAAGTAGGCATCTTTAATTATATCAGTCATAAGTTTATAGTTTACTGTTAATAGTAAATAGTAAACAGAGGGACGTCTCAATGTCCCCCTGTAACTATCTTAACAATTAAAAAGGATGTAGTTCTTCTACTTCTTCAACTAAAAATACATCAGGCTCAACTTCAGATGACTCCACAGTGTAGTCAACTTCAATGTCAGTTGGGTCTTCAATATCTTCAGTTTCTAATCCTAGCATGTTTGCAAAAACCTCATGCACCGCAGTCTGGTCGTCCATCCAGGTTGCAGGATGTGAATCTTTTAGGGACAATGTAATGTGATTATAAAGTGCCCATGCAGAATCATTGTCAACCTTGTACTCAAAAGTTGGCTTTTCCATCTCAGAACGTATTTGGTTAAGCTGCATTGTGTTCAAAATTTTACGTTTGAAAAACAATTCACCTAACAAATCATGTTGAGTTGTGCTTGTCAATAATACGTCCTTCATTTTATCTTTATGCTCTACTAGATTTTCCCAGTACACTTCAGAATCTTTAATAAAGTCTGCAATTTTACCTTCAGCTAATAAATCAGCAGCACCTTTATGCACGCGTTTGTACGCACCAAACTTGTTATTGTTTAGCATCATACCATTGTTGCATACTTTTACTAAACCACCAAGGTTAAAGCGAAAGGCGTATTGCTTGTTGTAAGAGTTTAAAAAGTTGGCAGACAACTCAATGTCTGGATCAGCTTTATAATTCATTCTGAAGGTTCCTATGGCTACCTGAGCATCGTTTGAACAACGATACTCTTCACCTGTAATAATGAAACCAGCATTTGTGATTTCAGAACGCACTCTATTAATCACATTACTGTGAGCAATAGGCGTGTATGTGTCAGTTTTTGCAGGCAAAGCTGCTCCAATCATTCTGGAATAAGCATTCATTCCGTTTATTGTTCTTTTCATTTTAAAAGAGTGTAAGTTGATTAACTTGATTGTGAGAAGGAAGTACAAGCGATGTGCTTTCTATCTTTTTAATTTCTTCATAGATCTTATCTAGATAGAATTTTTCATCTATATTGTAGTCTTCCCATTTTTTATCTTCAAACTTATTGAAGAGTGTCTGGAGTGTTTTACCACTTTCCAGTTGAATTTCCCTGCCATCTGGGTTACATTTGATTATCTTAATACCTTTCTCAGAGATATAGTAACGCACAAGCTTCTGCAGCTTTGTTGCTACATATTCATTGTTCTTAATACCTCTTTCTTCAAAGTACCAGTTTCCTCTTAGTTTTGCACCAGCACAATAGTCAAAGATGTTGCGGTTCTCTTTCAAGAATTCAACAGGGTCTTTTCCATGTACAAAATATGCGTACCAAGCTTTGGAGATAATCAACAAAGACTTGTTCTTATGAAGAGGTAACTCCTCAAATTCAAAACGTCCTTTGCATTTAGTCTTGCCATCTTTGTAAACTGCTATATAGTTGTTTACATCACCAATGATCATTTTCTGATACTCTACAGTTTCAAGTTGAAGCTGTGTAAGTTCTTCCCATTCTTTACAAATCTCATAAAATCTGGCTTCATGCTCATCATCTACAAGAAATTCTAAACCATCTGTATTCTGCATCAGAGGAATTGCTGTAGGAATTCTAGTAGCAATCATTTCATAAAGCATACTTAACAACAACTGACCATTGATTGTAATTCTAAAAGTAAACTCTGGATCATAAAGAAAAGAATATTTATTCTTACTTAAACCATAAGTTGAGTTTAGAATAATCTTGAACAGATAGTTTAGTGGAGAAGATTTTGGGTACTTCTTGCGTTCTTCAAAGAACCATTCATACAGTTCACAGAAATCATGTTTAGGTATGTGAGCTGGAGACCATCCATTTTTAATAGCTAGGTTAGGATAGAATGAAGTAACATCTGCACTTAATATCTTCTTTCCATTACCTGCTTCATAAATACCAGACTTGGTACAGCCATGCAAACCACCTAAACCATAATCAGTAGGTGTGTTTTTGTAATTCATCCTATACTTAGGACCAGATTCTTCCTTTTCAGAATCAATTGCAGTATCTACAACAAGGCTTTTAAACCAGTTGTGTACAGCATTAAACTCAGGTGTATGAAACTTTACAGAAGGTAATATGATATCTCTAACAGTTACAGTTTCCCTTTCTGTTTTCATCACTTTGATTTCCTTCTTATTCTTACTCAGCTTTTCGCTTAAGAAGTGCAAAAACATCTCTTTGCTAATTCTTGGCTCACTAGCACTGTGTAAGGATAGTTCATACTCAGAACTTAACTCAGCTCTTAAGTTTATCTGACTAGCCATTATCTGTTCACCTTTAGGATTTCTAAGTGTAAAAATCTGTTTGGTAGATAACACGTCATTAATACAATAGTTGATTACCATATCTAAAGTAGCTTGGTCTTCAACTCTCTCCCCGTGAGGGTGAGGCATTTCTTCTACATTGTGCCAGTCCATAGAGAACTGAACCCATTTAAGAGAAGTACGTTTTGCATTACTGTCCCAGTGATTTAACTTAAAAATGTCAAGGCATGGAATAGTCAGTCTAAATTCTGGATAATCAAGAAATTCACCTTTATTTGATTTGTCAATAATAGTTTTTACATAAGCATATATTCTACCAGCAATCTCTTCACCATCTCTGGAAGAATAGAATTCTAAGTTTTCAAGTATATGCTCAGTAATTTGCGCGTCAAACGCAAGATTGTTGTAACCAAAATGCCAATCTTTATTCTGTTGATTCTCTAATAAAAACTTGATGTACAAGTGAATATCATTACGGTGTTTACCAATAACAAATATGTGTTGTTCATCAGAATCATAAGAGCGAAAAACAGCAATAAAACAATTGACAATGGTTTCATAGTCCATTATCCAAAATTTACGCTGTCTATTCATTACATGGGTGTTTCTGTTGTTAGGTCAATAGGTTCATTGATAATATTCAATGCTTCATGATCACTGTTTACTGCAAAAGTCAAGATAAATTTTTCAATATCTGTTTTGTTATCAATGTAGTACTCATAATAAGTCTCCATGATTCTGCGTTCTTCAACAATTTGTTGACCTTCAGCGCCTCTTAATTGAATTACTTGACCTTTGTCTGATAACTTAGGTAACATTTGAGGTTTGTCTTTTTTATCCTTACTGATAACAGCAAGAACTCTTGTGTTAGGATCATAAATTACCTCATTAAATGGGCATTCATGTGACATTGGCATCATACGGAAGCTTTTGCGTCCATACCAGTCTGTGCTATACACAAACATACATTTGGTTTCTTTTTGCATTTGGTTTTTATTAGTATTTAAAGTTTTAATTAATCCATTCTAACCCATCAGGGCATTCTTCCATAAAGCATTCTTTTTGCTTATCATAATGATCACAAAGTTCACCAACACTTTTAATAAACTCTTCTTCTACATCTAGTATCTGAGCGTATTGTTTAAAGTATTTGGTAGGGAACAAGAATGATTCAATGTAAACCCACTCAGGGGTGTGTACTCCATAATAGTCAGTGAGAGCTTTCTTTACAAAAGGAGATAGCTCTGAATACTTTCCTGAAAGAAAAGCATCATAGTCACTTGCCATAGAGTTAAAATCAAAGATATATACAATCTTGTTATTGTCAAGAGGCACACACATGTCTAACATTTTGTGTGTGATTAAGTATTCTCTTTCAAATACTTTCCAGTCTTCAGTATTTTTTATCTCATACACACAAATTAGTTTTCTGGAAGAGGCATCATAAGCTGTCCCACTCCAAGACAAATATGTCTGGAGAGGACGCTGATGTTTGTCTTTTTTGAATCCTAATAATGGATACAAGAAAGTCATAGACTTTTGGAAATACTTGTTGTATATCTGTGATATCATAGTACTATTTCACCGTTGACTAAAAATTCATAAGGAAGCTCAAAAGATTTATTTTCAAAATGAAAATTAGCTCTGTTAAGCATCTCATCTGTTTTAACTAACCACTCTTTCATTGTATCATCTGATACTCTGATTGGTGCAATTTGCATATAAGGATCAACAACAACAAATCTAAAAGATATTTTGTAGTCTGCATATTCAGCTTTGCTTAAATAAACATGCTCAACCATCTTATAGTACATTGCTGCTTGCATCCAGTAACGATAATACTCAATGCTGTCTGTAAAAGAACCAATGTCTTTAGAAGTTTTCTTCAAGTCATTAACTCTAATTTCTTTAGCATTACTATCAAATACTAGATTGTCAATAAATCCTCTGAAACCAAATAAGAAGTTTTCATCAAACATTGCAAGTTCAATTTCATTTTGTTTGGTAATACCATTAAAGCTATCACCAAAGAATCCCATAACATCCATGACGTTAGGTTTACTTTTAATTTTGTCAACTACAGAAGTCGCAAAAGTATGTGTGTCATGATCAATAACAGTACGTCCTTCAGCTTTCTTCATGTATTCCCAATAAGCAACGTGGTCCTCAGTAATAATTTTATCAAGGCGTTGTGCATCAGTCTTTAAAGATTGGTAAAGGTTCATGTCTGTTAGAATGTCAAGGATTGCAGGATTAAATTCATGCAATTCTTCTCTTGTATCTCCAGAACTTTTTAGTTCTTTATAATGTGCAAATAAAGTTTGCAATAACTTTTTAGGGTTATCACTTGGTGTGTTTACTGCACTTAGAACAAACTCTTCATCAAACGATTCAGGTTTGAGTAATAGACAATGAATAAGTTTACCTTCCACCATGTTCTTGTCTTCAGTGTCTTCTCTTTGACCTAAAACATAGTGACTGTAAAATAAAGCAGGGCTAAACAATAATTTGTTAAGTCCTGAATAGGATAATAAGAAGGGCTTTGAAAAAAACGCTTCTTCTTTTTGCATACGTTCTGCGAATGCAACATCTGTGGTAAATCTAGCTACTGCCATTTTTTTAACATTTACAATTTTCCATATCTCTTGTAAAGTATCTACCTAAAATATTACCATTGTATGTGTTTGCTTTAAGCACATCATTTTTTACTTGATGTGAAAGTTCACAATAGTTTAAATACTTTTTAGTACAACATACTTCCAAGATTTCTCTTTTGAAATTTTCAGGTCCCATTCTAGTTACATCTTCTTTTAAATCTACAGATGAACCATAGTAGGTCATCCAATCAGATTCTTTGACTGTTTGCTTGAATATTTTTCTAGTACCTGTTTGTGTTTTTTCTCTTTTGGAGATCCTAGTCTTACGCTTATGGTAAAGACTCTTTTGGCCAATGTAAAACTTACCAGTTTTTAAGTTGGTTATTCTGTATATAAAACCAATGACTTCCTCATGATTTGGGATGTCTTCAACTTTTAATACCTTCTTCTTAAGAGAAGGATAATACCAGTTTGTCATAAAATAAAGTGTTAAGTTCTACAAAAATAATGAAATTAATCATCATCTGAATGCAATTTTGCATATTTGTCACAAGCATTATCAAGCTTTGGAACAAACTCATATATTGCTTTTTTAATACCATGTTGTTTGACAATGTCAGCAATGTCTTTTTCTAATGGTAAATAGCAAAATGGTAGCTTATACTTTTCTTCATAAGCTTTCATTGCTTTAATTCCAGCATCATCGCTGTCAAAAATAGTAACAACAGATTGATATTCTTCTTTAAGTTCAAAGATAACATCTGGATGTAGCATGCTGTTCTCACTGTCTGGTGCTATAACATCAATGTTTAAGCCCATACTTTTAATTGCCATACAATCTTTTAGTGAAGAAGCAATCACAATAATTGGTTTCTTTTCTAACTGATCATAACCTTGAATATAATCACAAATTTTAATAAACTTGCGTTCTCTATTCATTGGTTGGTAGATTTTATAGAGGACGCCATCACTTGTAAAATAACCATATACATACTTACTTACCACTGTGAATTCATCTTCTATTTCATTGTCATTCAATACTTTTTGCATTGTATATCTATCCAAAGGAATTACATTGTAATTATTTAGAATTTTACTTGATATATTATATGCAGACCAAAACTTAGCGTCATTTTCATTCCAACCTCTGGTTCTCCATTTATCAACTTTCCATTTAGAATGTTGAGTTATGTTTGTTTCACATATCTTACCAGTTTTTACGTAGTCAACATAGTCTTTAATCACTCTGTGAGAAGCATCAGCAAAACTGAGATTCCACATGTGCATCATTAAATCTATTGCACCTCCACCTTTTCCAGTGGAAAAACATTTATACTTATATACCTTATTATCAGCATTGTAGTATATGTACATGGAAGGTGTTTTGTCATTCAGATTAAAAAGACTATTAATTCTTACACTTTGACCTGTTAATTTTTGTGGTAGACCAAGATAGTTTTCAAATATCCAAGCAGATGGTATTGTATTGATATCTGTTATGTAGTGTTTGGATGAAAACATAGTTTACAAAAGTATAAAAAAAAAGGGAGAACCAAAGTCCTCCCCTTAATTATGTATAGAACAACTCAGATATTACAAATTCAATCCTTCAGGGACGCTAGATGTAACTTCCATTTCTGGAAATGCTGCTGTGTTTGTCACAGTAGTTCCAGGAAACCCGTTAAGAGTTGATGTAGTACTTGTACCTGTTACAGAAAACATGTCATTTGCAGATTGTCCACCAAACTCAGTTACTGGAGCAGCAACTTCTTCAGTTTTTACAATGATGTGTTTAGCAGCATCATACTGAATAAAGTTTATCATGTTACCTTCAGCATCTTCCAATACAGAGTAAGGGAAGTCTTTACCTTCTTGTTTAGGGAAGAATAAACGGTAGTTAGCTTTGTCATAACCTTCAGTAAAGTATTCTTGACCACCAATAGTAAAACTAGCAAATGGACCATTCTTCAAAATAAAGCTACGTACTGCTTCTACATACTCTTCAATTGTTGCAGCAGAGATACCGTCACCAGCATTCATTGCGTTAAACACATTAAGTTGTTTAGCCAAGTTGTTAATCCAACGGAAGATTTGCTCATCACGTTTGATTTCTGTACCATTGTAAGTGTAGTCACTAAAAGGGTAACGTCCATTGCGTACATTACCAATCTGTCCTTTGTAGTTTCCTAGTGCAGGATTCATTTTGTCAATAGGTAGTCCAACAAAATCAGGACGCTCAGGACCTTCTAAAGTTACAACTACAAAATACGCATCTTTTTTGTAAGCTGGTGCGTCAAGCTTAATGTCTACAATACGACATACATGTGTACCTGGAGTTAGGATTTTTGGTGCATTTGCACCTGCGTTTGGGTTGAAATTACTAGATTTAAACATATTTATTTGATTTTAATTGTTTACTTGTTATTAATTAGTCAATGAATATTTTGTCCCATGAGGTAGTGACAGAACCATCAGCGTTTACTTCAGAAACTACAATCTCTGCGTTTCTCAAATGTTCTGGACGTGCGCCACAAGCAATCTCATCTGCAGTTTTAAAACTTAAGATGTTCTGATTTCCTTTGCGATATAAATATCCAATAGCATCTGAGTTAGAAGTTGTGATACGTTTCAACTTACCTGTCAAGTCAAGGTCAAGAGAATTAAATTCTGCACCATTCTTTTCAAGAAGTGTATCTTTAATGTGCCCTACAAGAATAACATGTGGAGCAAGTGTCTTGATGTAGTCAACAATTTTCTCAAATGCTTGACGTAACCAAGGATAACCAGCACCATTTGCCATGTTTAAAATAGAACCATATTCTGCTTTGCCTTTGGTAAACCATGATTTACCCATTGCACTTTTAGAATAAAGCTCTTCTGCATATGGAATACACATTTCTTCCAATGCTGTGATTGTGTCTACAGCAATAAACTTGTAAGGTTTTCCTGCATCTGTAATTGCTTTACCAATCTTGGCAATATCAGCAACGCTGTTTGCTTTGACCTTAAGAGCATCTACATAGTCAGTACCATTTTCCAAGTCAATAATCAAACAGTTATCAAGTTGGGCCAGCAAAGTTGTTTTTCCAACTTTAGGCTTACTGAAGATAATCATGTTCTTTGGACTTTTTGTTGTTGCCTTCACAATTTTAGTAGGAAGGACAAACTCAGTTGATTCTGCCATTTTGTTTACTTGTTTTTAGAAATTAATTGATTTAACCATTTTTTGTTAGACATTGGCACATTTTGTATCATACAATAAATATCTCTTATTGTCAATGATGTATAGTGGTTGTCTTCTTTTTCTGCAAAAGCCTCGTCAAAAGACTGTTCATTAAATGGATCTTCTAAATTGTCAAACAAACTGCTGTTAGAAGACTTAAACATTCCAGGAGCAGATTCTTTATGAACTGTTGGAATAATAGCTGTAACATCACTTTTGTTTACAATCTCAAGATCGCTCAACCTAACAGCATATGTTGATGTAGGTAGTTTGTCAGATGGAATTTCTACATACTTCTCAGGTTCACTTTTCCAATGAGGATTGTGAGGAAGTTTGTACAAAGTTCTATGATTTGGGGTAAAATAATACTGATCCCAGTCAAATAGTTCAGTGTAATAGTCATTTCCACTATTAAGTTCACTAGGAAAAAATCTAACACATGCTTCGCGTGTGCCATCATTACTAAATTCTTTGCCCATGTAGCAAAGTTTAGCTCCAAAAGTAGGATTGTCAATTGCCAAATCCTTAAATAGTGGTTGCCAGAAAGGCTTGTAATCAGCAGTGATCTCAGAGATATGCTTTTTAGGTTTGTCTGTTGCGTTACTCATTTGCGTTTGCGTTTTAAATTATTAAGTTGTTCTTTTTGGTTTCATTCTAGGTGCTGGAACTTCTTCCAATCCCATTACTTTATAGTTTGCGTAATACCATTGCACACTAACATCACCAAAACGATTCTTCAATACATGAAGAGCAAGGTGATTTTCCATAGATGGTTCAATAATATACTGATTAGGACCATACAAACTAATGTTATATTTAGCAGGTCTATTCATTGCAATCATTACATCAGCACATTGTAACAAAGAGTCACTGCCAAATACATCAGCTTCTGTAGGATAGTTAGATAACTTTCCAGGAATTTGACGTTCAGCATTGTCAATGTCACGATTTAACTGTGTCAATACAATAAAAATAACAGGATACCTATTTTTTATCATTGTCATCATAGTAGCCAACTTCTCTAAAGTTTGTTGCTTGCTTGTTTCAGAAGCACCTTGCTTTATTAAAAGGGTATGATCCAATGTAACAATAAATGGTTTTTTAGTCTCATGATAAAACTTCTCAATTATCTCTTGCATTTGAGCAACATTAGTAGCAGTATCAACTACATACTCTTGCCTATCTGATTGCTTACCTGCATATTCTGCAAGTTTTTTGAAATCAGTTTCTGATAATGGTGGTAATCCATCATCTTGAGCAGACTGAATGTATCTAACATTTAGATTAGAGGCATTTGATAATTCTCTAATTGCCATGTTTCTACCAAGCATCTCAAATTGAAAATGTAATACAGAGAAATCTTGTTCTGGATTTAATCTTTGCAAATCTCTTGTAATAGAAGATGCAAAAAGTGTTTTACCAACACCAGGTCTAGCACCAACTACATAAAGTGATTGCCATTCTAATCCATTAAGACCAATTTTGTTAAAACCACTCCATTGAGTTTTGAGTGATGTAGCGCGTCCTGACTTGCGTTGTTCTAAATAGTTAACGCCTTCTGCCATAAGATCACCATAACGTTTCCATATTTTACTATGAGGTGGGTGATTGGCTGGTTTTGTAGCAGGATTGCTATAAGAGACAGGTGGTGAAGTTGTTTTAGGTGCGTCACCAGCACCTTGATCAGCCACAGATCTTTCTGCAGATAATCCTGACTTTGAATTAAACATGTACGTTGCGTTAAGCGTTTGCGATTGAGTTACAAATATACAAAAACATTCTCAATTTGCAAATCACCAAATGATATTTTTACCATCCATTTTAGTAATTTCTTCATTGATTTTGTTAAATATATCATTACAATCCCACTCTTGTTGCTTTTGATATGCAGCAGATGCAGGATGAGTTGCATATAGTTTAACATGTTTGTCAGAAATTAGTTCTTCATACTCTTGCGCTTTCTTTCCTAAGAAAACAAAAATGACTGACTTATCCATAGAGTTTATCATGTCAAGTACATAATTAGTAAAGGGTTCCCATATACTAAAATGTTTGCCAATCTTGCCAATTTCTGTTGTAAGAGAAGTATTTAGCATTAGAATACCTTGATTAGCCCATGGAGTTAAATCTGCAGATAAATCTTTTGCTTGTACTTTGTCTTGATAAACAGTTTTTGCAATTGCGTTATGGATATAACGTAGAGATGCTTCTTTTTTCATTGTGTTACCACAAGAAAAAGAAATACCATCTGCCACATTTAATTGTGGATAGGGATCTTGCCCTATAAATACCACTTTTAAGTCATTAGCAGGACATTCCTGAAAAGATCTAAATACTTGTTTTAAAGGAGGTGTAAAACGTTTATCATTTTCTACCTGATCTTTTAAAGCCAAGATGACCTTTTCAAAATCTTCAGACAGCAAAAATCCTTTTAGGACATTATGCCAACCTGATAATTTTAATGATTCTGCCAGCTTAAAACTGATATCTTTTGGATCAATAACAATTTTTTCTGCCATTTTTTTGATACTTTGAATTATTTGTTTATTTTTGTTGAAATTAAACTACACAACATGTCTGAAGTAAATCAAACTAATGAAAGTGCTGAAAACCTACCGTCAATGGTTGAGGTTATTATGCCAAGTGCAATTGTTGAAATTAAGATGAGTACAGGATACTATCAAAAGATTCAAGCAATTGTTGGTTTTTTTGTAAAAGGTAAGACTCCTGAACAAATGCAGGATGCACATAACCAAATAAAAGACCAAAACATTACAGAAGAATGGGTTGGTCACTATGAGACAATCTTAATTCTTTGTAGAGAATTTGAATCTAAAGCACAAGAACAAGGATTTGTTCAAAAAGTTACTTTAGAAGAAGCCCAAAAGCTTATTGGAGAAACTGAAGATTAATATAAGTTGCAACCAAACATGTGACCTACTTCAATGCAGGTTTCAATAGCAGCAGATAATTCTTCCTTAGAACAATCACCAAAACTTTTTAATTGTTTATCAGATGAGCTGGTTCCTGTAATAACATACAGACCAGCTTTTTCTTTTATAACATCTTTCATTTCTTCAAAAGTGTGACCAGTAAAAGCAGCAAGTTCTCTAATTAATGCATGAGCTTTTGCAAGTTGCCCAGCAGTTTTGTCAACGTTGTTTGTCATGGACATGTAAACTTCTATGTTTGTCCCTTCTTTCAAAGACATTGCAAAAAGTTTCAACTTGCCCGCATCAGATTCAGACGCGGGAACAAGTTGTCCATCTTTCTTGATGAATTTAACTATTGTATTGTGCATAATTAATTAATAGGATCTGTGTAAACTATTTTTTCAGGGTCTAGATCTCTTAATGCATCTTGTACCCAATCTTCATCTACAGTGTTACCATACATAAGAATATGAATTACAGCTTTATCATCAGGATTCAAACGCAATAAACGTCCTATTCTTTGACTAGCTTTTCTTTCATTAGAATATGCATGAAGTATAATACCATACTTTAGATCAGGAATGTTGATACCCTCATTCAATTGTTGAACACATGTAAGTTCATCTATTTTCCCTTCTTTAAAAGCTAACAAAGCATCTTCACTCATAGAGTTTTTGCTATGGTATCTATTTACAGATATTCTATCAGCTTGATCAGTAGTATTACAGAATACTAGGCATTTTTCATGCATCATATTTAACAATTCTCTGGCGTATTTTTCTTTAGATCTAAATTGCATTAGAGCTTGCATTCTCATAATCCTAAAGATTTTAGTCTGTGCAGGATTAGTAGCAGAAGCAAGTCTTCCACACCAGTAATCATAGTTCTGAGACTCAGACGTCATAAAGAATCCACCTTTTTTGGTTTCTACTCTGTGTGTCTTTGCATTGGATAATGGAATCCTGTGTACTAAGATTTTGTAATCATTAAGAATTTTATCATCTACAGCGTCATCTGTAATGTAAGTGTAAACAATGGGACAGTATCTGTTAACCATCTCACCTTTTTCAGAGTTCTTGTAACGTGGTGGAGTACCACTTAAACCAAGAATCTTACCTGTATATGTAGCCAAATAGTAATCATGAGTAAAAAGAAGACTGTGACATTCATCTAAATAGATGACATCATAATCTCTTGTTCTTTTACTTAATGATATGTACGTTGTGAAGTCAATATAATCCAACAAGTATTCTAGTCCAAACTTTTTAGCATCATCTTTCCAGCTTTCAAAGATTGAAACTTTTGGAGCTACTACCAGAAATCTGGTTTTTAAATTTGGAAACTCTTTTTCCATGTGACGTAAACCAATTAATGTTTTACCTACACCCATGGAAATGCCAAGACCACATCTGTAATGGGAGGCAGATGCGGTCAAAGCTTCCTGTTGAATCAACTCTCTCTTGGTTAATTCAATTGTGTCGCTCATTACTTGTTTGGTTTTACTCTAGGAGTTTGCCTTGGCTTTCTTGGAGCTTCTTGTAACTTAGGTTTTTCTACTTCTGCAACAACAGATTTATCATCTTTAACTTTTGCAAGTTCTACAGGTTGATCTTGTGCTTGCATAGTTTTACCTTTGTCTTGACCACCAACAATTCTGTCTTTGTCTACCCAGTAGATACCTAACAATGTTTCATTTAACCAACGTTTAAGTGCGTTTGGTTTGTTTGGAGACCAAAGCATTAAACCTTTTTCATTTTGTGCGTCTTCTTGTGTGTTTGCACCAATGATGTAATAACCAATGAATTTTTTCATTTTCTTCTTTTTTTATAATCTAGATTGTGACAAATTGAGTTCTTTTGCTTGCGCAGGGTGCTCTTCTACCCATTGATGACATGTCATGCACAAAGGAATCCATGTAGTACTATCAAGATAGTATCTTCCACGTCCTTTTGTATGATGTATTGTGAGATTTTCTGCCATGGAATTGAGACATCCAGGGAGCTTTGCAAAACATGTGGAGTTTTCAGGTTTAGACAAGAATTCCTTTCTCATCTTGCTATAAAGTAAGTCCAAAGGTTTCTTTTTGTCAGAAGTCAGTTTTAATATTCCTGTCTTCTTTGGATATTTCACTGGGGATTGTCTGTTCCAGCAATCTTTGCAGAACTTTTCACCCTCATGATTCTTCCATATTACTTTGTCTTCACCACAAGCTGAGCATGTTTTTAATTTTGGTTGCAGCATTCTTATTAAATAAGGTTACTGTTCTAAGTTGTCGTAGTCAATGTATTCATCATCATAAAGCTTTTCTTCAGGAAGTACATCTGTTAAATCTTCTACGTATTCTTCCTCTTCTATAATTGAGTCTTCATCAATAATTTCTTCTTTTTCAGATGCGTTTCCATATTTTAAAACGCTTAAAGCAAAAGGATCATTAACTTCTTCACCATAGTTAAAGGCAACATACATGTTTAATTCATCATCTGTCATCCTCAAATATTGCTCAATTGAGATTTCTATACATTTACCATTTGGCAATTGATATAGCATTTGAGTGTCAGTGTTTATTATCTGCCACTAAAATACAATTTTTCTCAGAACATTGAATATGTAAAGATAAATATTTAAAATTAAAATAGTACTATATTGCTATGATTTTTTTAGAAACTTGCTTTATTAGCATATGATTCAATAAAGTCTTCAAAAGTAAGCATGATTTTGTCATACTTATCTTCCATTGAATGTATTGTTATTGTTTGCTGAACAGTATTGACTGTTATAAGTAAATTTACATCATTGTACAATTGAGTACCAATTCCAAAACCTTTATCTTCCAACCAACATTCTAATGGTAACATTCTACAGAAAATCATTTTAGATAAGTAATCAGGGTCATCCCATCTTTTACCTACTTTTAATGCATCATAGACATCACTTACAAGTGTGTTTGCTGTATCATGTGTATATAAATATACGCTGCCATATAGTCCAATTATTTGAACTTGACCACTGTTTTTATTTATATTCATAAATAAAAGTTTTACTGTAGAAATTTAACTCCAACTTCAAACCACAAGAAATGTATAAACAACTTGTGTTTAAATTCAGAAGAAGCATACTGTTTTTCATGCAGTAAAGCAAATCCAAATTTTCTTGAGTTAAATTCTAAAAATAATTTAAAAATCATTTAATTACCTGTTGAGCCATGACCTCCATCACCTCTTTCAGTTTCAGATAATTTATCAACTTCTTCAAAGTCAATGTGAGGATAAGGCATGATGATTAATTGTGCAATCTTTTCACCTACTTTGTATTTTACATCTGCGTAAAAACGTGAGTTAAAAGTTGCTTGAATCTCTCCACGATAACCTGAATCAATAACACCAACTGAATTGCTGAGGTATTGTTCATATTTGCGTATTGAGCTGCGCGGGAATACAAGTCCTACATATCCTTCTGGAATTTCTACTGCAAGTCCAGTTCCATATACAACTTGTTCTTTGTCATAACTAATGATGTGTGTAGCTACTAAATCTAAACCAGCGTCTCCTGGTTTTGCATATACAGGAACTACAGCATCTTTGTGTAAACGTTTGATTTTAACTTTCATCATCGCTATTTTTGTATTTTTCTAAATCTTTTAGTTCTTCAGCTTGTTCTTTTATAAAGTTTTCAATACCATCATTGTGAAATCCATCTGCTACAAGGAGTCCTTGTATTGCTTGAAAGATTTCTTCTAATGGAGAATCCCATGGAAGTTCTGCTGTTAATGTTTTATCATAGTGCTTTACTGTGATAATCATTGGTGAAGGTGTTCTGTAAGACATTATTTTTTCTTCTTGTGTTTTCTTTTTAAAACTATTTCTTCAGGTTCATCATCTTCTGTTACAAAGTGAAGAGTTAAATCTTCATCTGATGGTTCAGTTTTTGGTTCAACGCCATTCTTGATCATATCTACTATAAGTAGTAGTTCTGTCATAGAAATTTCTATTTTCATAATAGTCAGTTTTAATTGCAATAATACAAAAAATATTTTAATACACAAAACAGAGCTTAAGGTCACAAATTGCAACCTTAAACCCTTGTTTTTGTGATTTTTTCACAATTTCCTAGTCAAAAACGTAAGAAACTGTGTTGTTAAATGGATTAAACTCCACTTGATTTGTTTTGTAATAAGTGCCTGGTTTCAACACAATTGTACCATGTTCTTCATGAGTAATCAAAGCTTGTTCTTTAACATGCATTTTGATTGTCTGATTTCCCATGTCACTATATTCAACAGGTACTTTACTGTTTAGAGCATGTGTATTTGCTCCTTCTCCTGTGGCTAACACCACGCGTTTTGCTGATTTTGTTTCCATGTTACAATTTTGATTCAGGTAATTGTTCTTTTTCTTTATACTCTTTACAATCTTCTGTCATCCATACTGGATCATAATCATAAGGAAACTCCCACCATCCATTTTTTATAGCATGTTCGCTACCTTTTGGATGAGCAGATTTGTTCTTTTTGTAATATGACCAGTATAGTTTGCAATGCACATGAGCTGAGTTCACAAAAGAATTGCTTCTTGAGTGAACACAGTTGTGACAATTTGTTTTTGATAAACTCATGATTGTGATTTTAAAAGTTTAAGATACATGTCCTTTTCAATGTGATAAGGACGAGACAACTCTCTTGAATTTACACCTGCTTTTGCAATAATGATATCACCTTGGCGATACAATGCTTCAGGTTCAGAAATGTTTAATTGAAAAGTCCAGGCAATTGCTTCAATTGCATCTTTCTTTTCACCAACATGTCTTGGAACATAAATCCAATACTCACGCCCTGTTGTTGTACACCAACAACGTACAGCATAAATATCAGCATTAGCTCTACGCCAATCAGATTTTTCTTCTGGAAACAATTTATCACCTTTGATCAAGTATAATTCATACTTGTCATGAATGATTTTTACATCCATACTGTTGTCTGATTCATTCCAAACAGCATTATTAAACACAATAGTTTCTTCTGCTACAAGAGAAGGTTCAAGTTCTTGAAACATTTTTTCAATTCCAATAGCTTTGAAGAATAGTCTACGCATTTCTAGATTTTCTTGTCCAAAAGCATCTTGGGCAGTTGCAACTTCAATGTCTTTCCAGACTGAAGCACAATGATCACCAAAATCTTTCATAGAATCATATCTGATTACATTTGTCAAAAAAGCATTGAAGTCTTTGTACATTGTTTTCCAAAGAATCAACGCATTTTTATAAGAGACACCATGCTGGTTCTCTACTGTGTACTTTAAGTCTTGATAATTCATGATTATTCAGTTTCGTCTTCTAAAAGTTGTTTAAGATCAATTTCTACATAATTTTCTGTAGTAGAACGTCTTGAGTATTCAACATCTTCTAAGATGTAAACAATTTCATTTCCTTCTTCAGTAAAATCAGTTCTAAATATTTGGTAGTTACCCCAATATCCATCAATCTCATCTTCATCATCAACGTCCAGTTTAGCAGCTTCTACAATCTTTTCTTGTATCATTTCTGATAATTGTTTTGCTACACTTTCTGTTTCAGGATGATCAAAACCATTTCTAATACCAAAAGTTACGTCAACATTACACTCTTCGTCTTGAGTATTGATATCAATATCATCAAAATGAATATGTTTTGGAATTCTGATTTCAATTTTAGTTTTTACACTTTCAGTATCAGTTTCTGTATAATAGTCAGTACCTTGAAACATTTGTGTTTCAGGATCAAATGGAGCTTCACCAGATGCAGAGAACTCACCAGCCCATGAACCATAATCAAGTTGATCATACATCATGTCTATTAGTCTTTCTGCTTCAGGATCATTACTGTCTTCACCATCTACTTCAAGATGAACCCATCCTGAATCTCCTCCACCATCCCATTGTAGGATAACTTCAGATCCTTCTTCTGTTTTTTTTAAACACCAATCAAGGATTTGTTTGATTGTAATATCTTTTTCTTCACTCATAACAATTGTGGTTTTTCTTGTTTAACAAAATCTGATTTGTCTTTTGACATTTCTTTTAACATTTTTCTTCCATCACCTGGTTTAAACATCCAGCCTTGTACAACCATGTGGTCAAGGTAATCTTTAATTGTTGGAATCCAACCAAGGTCTTCCATACAATGTTGTTCACCAATTGCTCTTACAGGAACCATGCGTCCTTCAGAGTTAGTGATATATGTGCCAAATTCATGCTCACAAAAGAAGATACCTTCTGAGTGATGTCTTAATGCCCTATGACGCATGTCAGGGTAGTGCATTTTAGTTTCGTCAAACCAGTTGTGAATGGGCAAGTAGTCATCTACATGCCCACCCCATTTTTTCTGGCTTGAAATACTATGATGTAAAGGATGACTCATTGTTTTCAAGTTCTAAAGTTTCAACTGCAAATTCAATAGCTGCTGATATACAACGTGTTGTTGCACGCCACATATTATATTTGTGAGAACCAGTAACAAAACCAAATTCAGTTCTGCCGTCACCTGGAACAACTTTAAAAGTTTTACGTAAAACATCCATTTCTAAATAAACAGCTGCATGTTTCTTAATACCTTTTTCATCTTCATAAGAATGAGAGAATTGGTATTTTTGTTCTACTAAAGATTGTTGTACTGGAGAATCTATTTTTTCTAGAAACTCATCAATTGGTAAATTATTCATGCTCATCTTCTTGAGTTATTATATCAAAATGATCACCTATTTTTCTAAGAGTGTTGGCAAGGTGTTTAGCCAAATTTTTAACTGCTTCAGGATCAAGTGAATTTAACCATTCATCTTGTCTAGATTCTGGGCAATCTTCAAAGCATGTTGGTTCACGCTTTTCTTCATTGTCAAACTTGTGGAATATATAAACTCCACTAAGATTTCTGCGATTTAGAGTTGCTTCCATTAGTTAATTAGTTCAAAAAAGTTTTCATTAATGTAATCATCAACTGCATCTATATCACGTGGTTGTCTATCTAACCAAATGATTTCTTCTAAATGATAAGATTGATTGTCATTGTCATGAGTTACTACTACAGTAAACTCATAAACTTCTTCTTGATATTCATCTTCCCACTGAGAACAGTCACAAGTGTAAGTACCAGAATAATGTTTTGTTTCGCTGAATGGTTTCTTTTCTATTTTTAAATCTTTCATGTTCTTAAAATTCAACTGTTACTGATTTTAATATTCCATCACTGCCATACTTTGCGTATACAGGATAATAGCCATCACCAAATGCTGTTGCAAATGCAACTCCAACACCAGGATGTCCAAGATCATAGTTTAGTTGACCATGTCCATCATTTGACAATGTAGCATGACAGCAAGAATTGTAACTGAAAGAATGTTCTGTTGAATCGCTTACATCAACTTTTTTCCATTCACCAGTTTCATTTAATTCATTCATTGTCTTACCATATTTAGGTATTTCAATGGCGTAATGAGGAAAGTCTACTCTGTATTGTAGTCTTTCTTTAGTTGTCACATGTTCATAGATTCTGATATCTTCAAAATCTTCTTTTTTCCATTGAGAATCAATGTAGCAGGGATCACACATTAATAGTTGACCTGAATCAACTCCAACATGTCCAATTAATACTTTTTTCATAATTATCTTACAATAAATTGATTTGGTGGAAGTTCGTAAGTTCTAAAAACTCTCATGCCTTTATAAAATATCTTAGCTTCAGCATCAATATTAATCATTGTACTGCTAAAACTGTTACTCATTACTTCTTGAGCAATTTCTTTAAAAGTATCAGGATTACACATAATGATAAATTCTTCAGCAGAATAATGTCCACCTTTGCGATATGCTTCTACAATAGCTTTTTCTAGTAATACATATGGAGTTGTAAGGTCTGACATATAAGTTTCATAACCTACAGGTACTTTAACCTTTTTAAATCCATAGTTTGGAGCTGTCATAGCTTTTAATTGATGATGCTGATTTTGGATCTGATCATAGATGTTTTGATAATAGTCAATGTTTCTTTTAACAGATTCCATTCCAGCTTCTAAATTGACAAGTTCTTCAACCATTTGGTTGTTGTAAGAACTTGAATGCTCAGCTTCTGCATATCCTTTTTCAGATTCAGCATGCCATAAAGCGTGCTTATATGCTTCAGCTTGCATCATATACATGTACTCAGCTTCATCATGTGGTTCCATTACTTTAAATTTTCAAGTTCTTTAATAATAGATTCCATTTCAACACCAATTTGTTTGTGTAATTTGTGCTGACTCTTTGGTTCATGAAGTTCACTAAGCGTTCTGTAACGAATTTTGAGTTCTTGTTCTCTTTTTGATTTTTCTTTTGCTGCTTCTTGATGTTTTACAAGAATTTCAACAGCAGATTTTACATCAAATTGTAAACCCATTCTGTCAATTGCCAAGACTGTGTCAAGAATAATACTTGCTGTATTTTCATTTACACCTATGTCTACTAATCCAAGAGCTACTCTGAACTCTTGTGGTTTAATTTTCTTTAATGCTGATGCCATGTTCTTTTCTGTATTGAATTTCTTTTCTAATAAGATCTAAATGCCAGTCTGGTCCACCATAATCTAATACAGCTTCTAACCAGTTATCATTCATATCGCATATTGCAATCCACGATAATGGTTGTTTACCATCAACGCCTCTTCCTCCACGCGTAGCATACTTGCGTACAAGTTCAAAATCATCATCTGCATAAACAGCATAGATTTTTATTTTTGTCATATCTTTTGCACCATATCTTAAATAAGAAGTGCCACCATCTACCATTGCGTTGTTAGGACAAGAACATGTTTTGTAATCATGTCTGTGATAACTTACAATAGTTTCATTACACTCTTGACATGTCACAGAGTTGTAAACTAATTGTTTATCTTGCATTTTCTAATGGAATAAAAGTTTTGTTAAAATATTCTTCTGATACTATTTTTTTGATTTTTTCATAGCAATCAGAGTTTGTTGTAAGTTTATTGCCTACTTTTTTAAAAGTTACACAAACATCACTATTTATATAACGTATGCCATACTCATGATTACTTTCTAGCATCCTGTCAAATAAAAATTCTTGTATTTTTTTTTCTGATTCACTAATCATAAAAACATTAACATTACGCCAGCAAATCCAATACCTGCAAAGAAGTATATAAGATTATTTAGCCATTGAGGATAATTTTCCATATGAGATCTTTAAAAAATGTATCTAATTTTATTCCAAGGAATAATTTCATCATGAAGGTTTGTGAACTCTTCTATGTACTGTGATTTCAAACCATGCTTGTAGCGTAGATTCAATCCTCCATATTGAGATACTTTATCTTCTTGAATAGAAGGATTCCATAGCAAGTCTTCACCTGTCAAGTTATTCTTTAAATTATAAAAGTGTTTATCACGATTATGTGTTAAGAATATAACCTCAGCTTTGACTTGTTCTTTGTACTTTCTATCTACAAGAGCATCCACACCTTCAAAAAGCATTCTATATTGTTCTAACCAATCATCTTTTACAATAACAGGTGAAAAATTGATATGAACATCATAACCTGCTTCAATAAAGTCATTAATAGCTTTAATTCTATCAATGATTTTACTGGTGTTTGGCTCTAGCAAATCTGCATACTTTTGAGGCATCAATGAAAATCTTATACGTATCTTTCCTTCAGGATTGTACGTACAAAGTTCTTCATTAACATACTTTGTTGCAAAAGAACCCATGGCAATTTCACTTTGCTTAAAAAAGTCAAAAATATACTGCCATTTGTGGTACTTAAGATGCAATGCGAAGTCTTCATTACATGAAATGTCATAAGTAACAAACTTCTCATGAGTTTGATTAGGTTTATCTACAGTAGAAAACCAGCTATGATTATTAATTTCTGTAAGAATCTCACTGGTATTCTTGGCAATGTCTAATCCTTCAGGTTTATGACGTTTCATGTAACAATAAGTACAGTTAAATAGACAACCATGCCCAAAGCTTGGTGATATAAAGTCTGTACTTCTGCCACTCTCACGTATGAGCATTGATTTTCTAATTACTTGTTCCATTACTAATCTTTTTTAGTAAGTTCTGAGATGTAAGTATCCCATCCTAATTTCTTAGCATAAAAAGCATGCTTAACAGTATGACCAACCATACCTCCAGTTTGCCCATCACCACCTGCAATCATATGATTTACAAGAGGTTCAAGTTCTGGATCAAATGCATTTTTGCCACCACCATTAATAATGTTAAACATTTCTTGATTATCATCAAAATATTCAACTCCTTTGATTACCATACGTTGGCATTCAAGTTCATAGTCACATGGATTTGTGTCATCGTCTGAAAATCCACTTAAAAAGTCTCCTACAGGATACTTGTACTTTGATTCTTTTATCATTGTTCTTGTTGTTTAAAGGTTTCAATTTCTATTACTTCACAATAACTACTTCTCCCACCATATCTTGTCCAGTAATCAGAGTAAGATATCAACCTTAATTGGTAAGCATTATCATTAAACGAACGTTTATACCAAGTTCCTTTTCTTAATTTTCTATACCACTTAAATCTACCGAGATAAGTGTCAATCCAAGTTTGTTTCTTCATTGTTCTTGTTGTTTAGTTTCTACAATCTCAATTATTTTCTCAAGACAAGCAAGTTCTGTTTCTTCATAAGTATCATAAGCATCTGAAAGAATTGATTCTGAAAGAGTGGTGCTATCTGGCATTGACCATTTAATATAGAAATCATGATTATTATAATTATGGGTGGAAAAACTGACAAAAAACCCTTTCTCCCTAAACCATCTAAATGCTTGTGAAAATATTGGTGCTTTTACGGCATAAGAATAATCATATTCCTCTGACTCTAGGTCTAAATAGTTTTCATTATGGTATGCACCAAAACATTCTTCATTAAATCCAATTGCTTTGAGTTTAACCGCCAACTCATAAGGTACAAATTCTTTTATCATTGTTCTTGTTGTTTAAAAGGTTTCATCCCAATACTCTTCAAATGTTTGCCAATTTTCTTCTGCAATACCTTTGCCTTCAAATCTACCCGCTTGATGTGCTATATCCCAAGTTTCTTTGTGTGATTGCTTCTCCATTCTTCTTGCGTGGTTATAAATTGAAACTTCACTAAAATATTCACTAATACCTTTTCCGTAATTATCTAACTCTTTTATTAACCATTCTACTGCTGTTTTCATTATCCTTGTTGTTTAGGTATATAACCATAGTTTTCAATTCCCTTTTGGTACATATCTACCATTTGCTTTTTCTCCATTGACCTTGCTTTTTCAAAGATTTGGTCAAAGGTCATCTTTTCATACCAATACTCATCGCACATTAATTTCTCTTTAATGTACTCTACTGCTGTTAATTGTTCTTCTTTCATTGTTCTTGTTGTTTAGTTATCATTTCGTGTTTCACTCCGAATTCATCATACCCATCTTTGTACTCTGGCGAAAGATGGCTAAACTCCACACTATCGTCCACTATCTGAAGGTTACCAGTGAAGCAGTACCCCGTACATTTTAGAAGATTTTCGAGTATCTCTAGCATCTGCTCCATATTCAAATCGTTGTATGGTACTTCGTA
>Ga0222713_10000042_pt1 | contig 119937 bp, 142 predicted proteins | sample C33_649DmetaG_FD_165061 | JGI IMG/M metagenome (GOLD analysis project Ga0222713, IMG submission 165061) | Estuarine water microbial communities from San Francisco Bay, California, United States - C33_649D | ecosystem: Environmental > Aquatic > Marine > Unclassified | place: USA: California...
ATTTAACTTCAAATGCATTAAGAATTACAAATTTGGAAACTAATGGTGCAGACTCGTTAAGGGTTACAAATTTGGAAAGTAATCTGACTGCAAACTCTGCAAGGATTTTAACTGTAACAAACGATTTAACTTCAAATGCATTAAGAATTACAAATTTAGAAAGTAATCTGACTGCAAACTCTGCAAGGATTTTAACTGTAACAAACGATTTGACTTCAAATGCATTAAGAATTACAAATTTGGAAAGTAATCTGACTGCAAACTCTGCAAGGATTTTAACTGTAACAAACAATTTGACTTCAAATGCAGCAAGAATTACAAATTTGGAAAGTAATCTGACTTCAAATGCAGCAAGAATTACAAATTTAGAAAGTAATCTGACTGCAAACTCTGCAAGGATTTTAACTGTAACAAACGATTTGACTTCAAATGCATTAAGAATTACAAATTTGGAAAGTAATCTGACTGCAAACTCTGCAAGGATTTTAACTGTAACAAACAATTTGACTTCAAATGCAGCAAGAATTACAAATTTGGAAAGTAATCTGACTTCAAATGCAGCAAGAATTACAAATTTGGAAAGTTCTACTTTAACTATTGGTGGTGCTAAAACATTTTCAAATATTGTTACAGTATCAAACACAACCCCATCCACTTCAACCGCAACTGGAGCCATTGTCGTCTCAGGGGGTCTTGGAGTTGCTCAAAATATTACTACAAGTAACCTATCTGTGGTCAACGCAGCCAAAATTCTAAACATTACGGCGCAGCCAAACGTGTATACGCAAACTGCTAAACTTGACTCCCTCGTAGTTAACTTTGATACTACAGCAAGTATGATAACATATGGTGCATCAACTGTAGTAAATAGTGCATATTTAGGAGTCGATGGAGCCCTTGTCAATGGGGCTACATATTCACCGAGCACTATGGCATTTGTAGTAGATGGTGTAGACGATTATGTGAGTGGAACACTACCGAGTACTGCTACGGGGGCTTGGCCTCACACGGTGAGTATGTGGTTCAATCGAACTGTTGCCAAAGCTCCAACTGGAAATGATTATCTATTTAGAGCTGGTGCATTATCAACTGCAGCTATGACATCATTACTCATTAATAATAATGTTATACGTTCAAATGCGTTTGGAACTGGAAATGAAACTATTGGTAGCACAACAATTGCACTTAATACATGGTATCACCTCGCACTTACGTATGGTGGTGGTGCGTGGAGTCCTACAAATGTAAAATTGTACGTCAATGGTGTTCTAGAAGGAGGTGGTACTGGTGGTACAGGTGCTGGTACAACAGCACTAACTCTTGCAGCTTCATCTCCATTTCAAATTGGTTACTCTGCGGCTGGTGAAGCTTTCGCTGGTTCTATATCTAACTTCAAAATATGGAATGGCGTTCTCACACCTGCAGAGGTTTTCCAAGAGTATTCCCTTGAACGTACTGGGAAATCTCTATCAATAACAGATACTGCAGTATGTATTGGTGGTCTAGTACCTAGAAGCCAATTAGATGTTAGAGGTTCAATTATATCGTCTGGGGCTATTGATGCCGGAACACAATTTTTGGGTCAAGCTGCCGATACAGCTAGTGCACCATCATTCTCATTTACAGCAGATACAAATTTGGGAATGTTCCGTCCAGGTACGGATGTTTTAGGCTTCACAACAGCTGGTTTGGAGAGGGCTCGTATTCTAGCAAATGGTAACTTTGGGATTGGCATGGTAAGTCCTAACTACACACTTGACGTCGGTGGGACCGCTAACGTTGGAGTATTGACAACAACGTCTGTTTCAGGGAACGGCTCGGGTCTAAGCCAGCTGAATGCGAGTAATATCGCATCTGGTACGATAGGCAACGGTCGCCTACCCTCTGCTATAAGCGTGACGTCTGTTTCAGGGAATGGCTCGGGTCTAAGCCAGCTGAATGCGAGTAATATCGCATCTGGTACGATAGGCAACGGTCGCCTACCCTCTGCTATAAGCGTGACGTCTGTTTCAGGGAATGGCTCGGGTCTAACCCAGCTGAATGGGACGAATATTTCAAGTGGAACAGTAGCAAATGCTCGTCTACCAACATCTTTAACTCTTAATTCCATATCGCTTGAAGGTGAGAATCTTGCTACGGACACTGATGTAGACGCTTCAAATAAGTCTAATACATACATACGATTCGGTTCAGCCGGAACTGGTAACGACTTGGCTTATCTTCGTCAAATTGGTGGGACTAATGCTATTCATTTAGCACTTGATTTTCACGATGACGGCAACGATTCTCGGTTCAGTATTCGTGATGTTCAATCTACAGCAAATCCAGATACAGTAGCCACACGTTTCACTGTGTTAGGAGATGGCAACGTCGGCATTGGGACGGGAAGTCCGCGGCAGAAGTTGGAAGTATATGGTAATACATTTGTGAGTTCAGAAAACTCATTCCTTCGTATTGGAGCGATTGGCTATGCGGGAACTGCCGCGGATACAACGACATATGGATTGGAACGTTCAAGAAATCAGATTTTATTTAGTACCTACCGTGATACGCAACTAGATAAAATTGGAGCAAAAATATGTGGCATAAATAAGCAGACCTATTCCAGTGCTAGTACTCGCCATCTAATTCAATCGACGGATCTCGCCTTTTATACAGTTCCACCCGATGCATCAGCATACGATGACACTGTAGAAAGATTACGTATTACAGATACTGGCAACGTCGGCATTGGGACGGTGACGCCGAACTACAAACTTCAGGTTGAAGGTTCGGGTGCATTTTCGGGTGACGTTACCACGGGGAACACACTCTACGTGGGCACGAATACGAACAACGAAGTCGCAAAAACTATTAAGTTTGGTGGTACATTTGGTGATAATGATTACGAACATTGTGTGATAGAAAATCGTGTATATACGACGGGAACGGAGTCACGAGAACTTCTGTTATTTTCTGGGAATGATCCCACCACCGATAGAATTAGGTTGAAGGGAGGTAATATTTTGTTTGATACGTACAATAGTCCTACAACAGATAGAGGAGCTACATCGACAAGGATGATTATAAATGAAGTGGGTAATGTCGGCATTGGGACGGCGACCCCTGCCTACACGTTGGACGTCGCTGGCACAGCCAACGTTGGTGCACTCACAGCGTCGTCGGCAACTGTACCAAATGATGGTGGCTTCGTGATGGCTGGAAAACCTATTAAATCCGCCAGTGGGTTAACTTGGGATAGTGTGAATATGAGATTGGGGGTAGGGGCGGCGATTCCTACGGCAAAATTACAGGTAAATACAACGGGAGCCGCGACGGATCCATCTACAGTTGGTGTTTATATATATAATACATTGATGTCAGCGAATCAAGATGCTACATTATGTGTTAGAACTGGTGGTCCAAACGCTGGTAATCCATTTATTTCGTACGATGTAGCCAATGAAAGTGGTTGGTCAACTGGTATAGATAACGCAGATAATAACTCATTTAAAATTGGAGCAAATTGGAATACTCTTACTGCCAATACAAAGTTAACTATTCTTACAAATGGCAACATCGGCATTGGAACAAACAGTCCTTCAAGAGGAAAACTTGAAGTAGTTGGTTTTTCTGGTTCAATATCTGCTCAATTCCGATATCTTTCAATCGGTGGTACCGGTCTGGCTACTGGGACAAACCAGGCGTATGGTGTGTATGCCGTTGGACGAATGGCTGCAGAAGAGTTTAATGCATATTCAGATGTTCGTATTAAGAAAAATATTCGCGATATCGTTGATAGTTCCGCATTAGATACGTTTCGACTTCTTGAACCAAAGATATACAATTATATCGATGAAGTACAAAGAGGTACGAGTAATGTATATGGATTTATTGCACAAGATGTATCGAATATCATGCCATATGCCGTTACAATAGCGCCAAGTGAAATTCCAAGTATTTTAGAACTTGCGAATGTATCACAGTCAAATGTACTTACATTCGTAAATTTCAATACATCCAATTTGGAAAGCAATACGGTTATTAAAATTATAGATGTTGATGGGAATAAACGTGATATCACTCTAGTCGAACTCATAGATGAACATACAATTCGCGTTGCCGAAGATGTGTCGAAATGGAGTAAAAGTGTCGACAATGATATTACCGAAACTATTACAGTTGATGAATACGAGGCTCTCGCTGATAAAACGGGATATGTAGCCGTTGAAGATACAGATACTTATACGAAAACAACTAGTGTACGTATAAGTGAACAAATATTTGTATATGGACAAAATATCAATGATTTCCATCATTTAAATAAAGACGCAATTTGGACAGTAGCTACCGCAGCCCTTCAAGAAGTCGATAGACAACAACAAGCTGATAAAGTAAGAATAGCCCAATTAGAATCACAACTCGCGACAGTTCTTGCACGCCTTGATGCTCTTGAGAAAGGACCTCCTTCTGACCCATAGTGTAAGAACTTACCTAAGAACATTTTCCATGAATTGAAACTGACTGGATGAGATTGCACCAGTATTAAAAAATATTTGACACGCGAGATACATATTGGAATAGTTATCGCCTGCCCAATTTGAACGACCGAGATAGGTATTCGCACGAGCTACATCTCCATAAAAGTATGATGTTTTAGTCGTTGTAACTTCTTGACCATTAACACGCTGAAGAAATGTCCAGGTGTTACCCGAACCCTGGATTCGACATCCAAAGGTTCTCCAAGTATTATTTACGATACCAGTTCCATTATAAAGTGCCTCAAAATTGCTACCTATATATAGCTCTAAATTGGTAGTAGTATTGATATCATTTCGAGCAAGCAACAGATTATCACTAGCTGGACCATTTGCGTAATCATATACGCGTTCCCAACGATCCGCATCTTTAAAATTGACACTTGAAAATGTCGAAACCCCACCATTTGTACCTATATTAAATGTAATGCTACCTGCGTTGAAGTAGTTACCCACAGTACTACTTGTACCCGTGAAAGACACAGCGTATAGACCATCTTCTCTTTTGTAAATTACTGGTAGCGTTGCCCCCCCACTTGCATAACCAGTCGTGTGCTTTGCAGCTGGACCTTGGTCGTACCAGGTGACTATGTACCCAGTGGCATATTGCAGCAACCCTTCGAGTTCAGTTATTAGACGCCCATACTTATCAAAATAGATATCTGCTTCAAGATTATCCCACGAACGCCGAATACGAATTTGTGGACCGGTATATACCCCAAAGAGACGACGCATCGCATACGCTCCTAATGCCGCAGAATATACCGAAGAACCCAATTCATCTAGGATACCTGGATTTGGTTGGATGAGAACAATACCCGAGCCACCCAAGCCACCATTACCAAACGTAGTATCTGTACCTTCACCACCTCCACCACCTGAACCAGTATTTGCTGCACCTGAACCACCGGGGGCACCACCATTACCCGCATTTGGACCACCGAGACCATTGTAATAAGGTACACCACCAGTAGGACCCCGTGTACCACCCCCACCACCAGACCCATATATGTTGCTCCATATTCCATATCTAAATATGTAAGCTCCTTGACCACCATCCGAACCATTACGAGTAGTTACAGGAAAACCGGGTTGCATCGCACCACCACCACCAGCAGCACCAACTATACCTGCTATAGAAACACCACCCACGCTCCCCCACCCATCTGCTGATAGTTTCGAGGAGACTCCACCGATAGTTATATTTCTATCCGCACCACCACCAGAACCACCGGCACCACTACTACCTGCACCTCCACCATTCGCTTGAATAGCGCCAAACTCTGATATACCACCTTGTGTACCAATTGGACCACCGCGACCAACTTTAATAGTCGTATTTGGAGTCACAGCAACACCCCGTCTAAAGACTACTTCACCACCACCACCACCACCTTTTGGGGCGGATAGTCCAGTAGCTGAAGTACCTCCACCCCCACCCCCAACCACAACAATATCTGCGTACTTCACACCCACAGCTGGCCATGTGTACGTCGTTTGCACATCTGAGCCTGTATAAAGAAACGCCAAAGTTTCTTCGGAACTGAGAAGAGTATCCTCTCCCGACGTGGCATCACCGAATAGGAGTGTACCATCTGGATTACACAGTAACGTATCCATATGTTACATTTATAGAAGATTTTATTTAACCCATTTAAAAAAATAAACTCTCACTATACTATAAAATGTCTGGTGGTATTGCTCAACTCGTAGCTGTGGGTGCTCAGGACGTGCACCTCGTCGGTCAACCCGAAGTCAGCTTTTTCCGCTCTACTTATAAACGTCACACGAACTTTTCCCAAACAACTGAACGTCAGGTGATTCAAGGGAATGTTTCCAATGGTGGTATGTCCACAGTCCGCTTCGAACGCAAGGGTGACCTCTTGGGCTATGTCTACTTGGTCGCCAATGATGGTTCGGAGACCAAAGAATTTAGCAACGTTGAATGGCGAACCATGATTTCCAAGGTGGAACTCCTCATCGGTGGTCAAGTTATTGACGAACAAGACTCTACCTTCTCGACTCTCATTGCCCCAACTCTCTTCGCGACCTCAACAGCGAAGTCCGTCGGTGGTGACCTTTTTGGTGGTGTCACTGTTTCTCGCTTTTACCCCCTCCGATTTGCCTTTTGCGAAAACTGGCAATCGGCGCTCCCCCTCATCGCCCTCCAGTACCATGATGTGGAAATTCGCATCACTTGGGGCTCCGCAGCTGCGAATTCCAGCAAGAAATGGGATGTCTACGCCAACTATGCGTACTTGGATACCCAGGAACGTGAAATCTTCGCGTCTCAACCACAAAATATGATCATGACCCAAGTCCAAAAGGCGATTGCCTCGGGTGCCAAGATCCAGGAGCTTAACTTTAACCACCCAGTCAAGTATTTGGCGGCGGCGGATGCTTCGGCGGTTGCTATGGTCAGCACCACTGGGAATAAGCTCAAGCTCCAAATTAACGGTACTGATGTCGCGGATTACAAGTTTGCGAACCCCAACTTTACCAGCGTTCCACTCTACTACCACACTTCTCACGGTAGCGTCGCCCGAGGTACGAAGTTGTTCTTCTACCCATTCTGCTTGGATGCCTCCAAGCTCCAGCCCACTGGGTCCCTCAACTTCTCTCGTCTTGATTCGGCGCGTATCATTAACGATACCGCGAACTCGGACAAGGATGTGTATGCCGTGAACTACAACGTTCTCCGTATTGAGAACGGTATGGGCGGACTTTTATATTCTAACTAATTAGTAAATTACCATGTTTTGGAACATAGTATTCCTACTCGCCATCGTTTTTGTATTGTCGTACGATCCCAAATCCAGGACGCTTGAAAAGTTTGTTGGTCAACCAACACCACCAACACAGCGTTCATGTGAACCTACACATTACCAAGCCGTACAATTTGCACACAGTTCTTATGAATGCCCTACTTAAAAGGGAGAAGCTAGAGTGAACTATAATGATTCAAATGGACCGAGAAACTCTCATGATGGTCGCCACAGTCGTGGCGATCGCTGGTATTATATTTTTGTTCCGTGAAATGAACAAAGCGAAGGCGGATGTTGAAAATCTTAAGAATTTCTCAGCCCAAATCGTGCACCATCTCAGCAACCCCCAACCCATGATGGTTCAACAAACGCCCGAATCTGCGCCTGTGCCCGTGCCCAAACCAGAAGTAAAAGTGAGTGAACCAAAGAAGGAAGAATAATCATATCCAGGTATTATAACTTGCGAATGCGCAATGAAAAAATACAAAGCTATAGCGATACCCGTCAGCCTCGTGGATGACAAGCCAAAGTTCCTTACTGTGAGGGACCGAAGATATAAGGATTGGATATTTGTCACCGGTGGGTGTCGACGACGTGAAATATTTAATCCACTCCGATGTGCTCTCAGAGAGCTTGAAGAAGAAACTAGGGGTGTCATTTCCCTCAAACACGGTGAATACACCGAATTCAAATTTACAGTTAAGGAGAGCCCTATGGTGGACCTCGAATACAATGTGTATATCTTTTTTGTGGATTACACCAGACAGGACCAGCAGAACCTCATAAAACGTTTTTACGACGAAAAACAGAAGATGAATATGAAAAAATTACAAAAATTACCAATTAAGAAAACCTATGACGAAAATGATTACATGAGCTTTGACTGCCTCGAGGAGTTTAATACACGCAAACGATGGAAACTTATCATTGACAACGTCATCAAGAATCCAGAATTTTACTCGTGTGTAACTTCTTTAAATAGAAAAACCTTCTCTATTAAATAGAATGAAGTCAACCACTTATATTTTGATGCAAATTGGAGAACTCCTCAGAACGAATAGAGGTCTATGTGATGAAGAAATTGAGGACCGACTTCGAGAGATTGAAGATAAGACGGTCTACGAACTTCTTCTTATCAAGAAGGAGCTCGAGGAAACGCAGGAGTTTCCAGATGTTTCCTTTACACGATGGTTTAGAGGTTAGACACGATACCTAGGTATGTTTAACAGTTGGTGCATCAAACAAAAATTTAACAATGCAACCAATCTATCGCATGTGCTCATGGACGGTGGTGTCCTTTCCGTGCCTTTCGATAAATTGAATGAATTCCATGAGAAGTATATAGAGGCTGTTCGCGCCGGTGAAAAACTGTTTGTCGTTGAACAGAAGAGCCCAACCTATAACTTCTTTGTAGATATCGACTACAAAGACGAGAAAGCCCTCACGATTGAGGAAATTCAAGATATTTGTAAGATTATTTGTGACAAAGTGAAGCGCCACGGTGGTAAAGAGTGTCTCATTTGTGTCGCACCACCAAAGAAGTCTGGGACGCTCATAAAGACTGGAATTCACTTGAACTGGTCTGGATTTGTTGTGAATCAGTCGTCAGCTCTCGCACTTCGTGAACACATACTCGTCGCTCTTTCAATGGCGAGAGGCTCGACAGATTGGAATGATATCATAGACTCCTCGGTCTATGGGAACCTCACGCGAAAAACGAAAGGAAGTGGTCTCAGAATGCCATGGTCCTATAAACTCGCAAAGCATGAGCCTTGTACAGGTCAAGGATGTGATGGTTGTAAAGGCACTGGTAAATTGGTACAAGTTGCCTACCTCCCAGTCTTTGTATACAAATGTGGTCCACTGAGTACATTATTGAGAATTGGGTCCGAACCAAACCTAGATATTCTTACGATGTCTTCAGTGCGAACGGATTGTACAGACTTTGTAACGATTGAACCACCATCTGCAACTATTAAGGAGGGTTCGTTTACATCAGCGCAAACACGGGATGAAGTCCAAGATGATGAGCTTCGGGGTCTCGTTGAACAGTTTGTTCAAAAGAATATGGAGGGACAAGAACAGGCAAATATTACAAAGATATTCAAACATAGGGACACCTATTTGGCATCAACGACATCAAAATATTGTGAAAACCTCAGGAGACCACATAGTTCTAATCACGTTTGGTTTATCGTGAGTGGACGAGAAATTCTACAAAAGTGTTTCTGTCGTTGTGAGACACTCAGAGGTCGTCGGGACGGGTTCTGTAAAGATTTTTGTGGGCGTCGTCACCAACTCTCGGCACAAATTGTGAGTAAACTGTACCCAACCAAGTCTGCTATTGAAAAGTGTCCAGAAATCAAAAAGTTTAAAGAACAACCCCAAATCAAACAATCAGATGTAAAACCTGAGTTGGAGGCATACATTCAAAAACATATGACGATGGGTGAAGGTGTACGTGTCGCGAGTATTGCAAAGGTAAAGACTTCCTTCGTGGCGCTCACGACCTCCAGGTTCTGTGAAAGAATCAAAGGTGAGCATGGTCCAGAGACGCACATGTCATACGTCATACAGAAGAGTCATATAACTCAAAAATGTCCACTTTGTGTCGATGGTAAGAATAAACCTACAAGTAAAACACATGTACTTGGAACAAGTGTAACAAACATATTATATCCACAAAAGACACTTAAACAATAGTATCCTTAATAGTCAAATGGTGGAAACCAGAACACGTTCAGGACGTCAGATAAAGAAACCCGAGTATTTCAAGCCTACCGAAACCGTATTTGAAGATGATTATCGAGATGATGAACATGACACTGACATCGATTCGGACATAGATACAGAGGATGAATATCACTCAGAAGATGATGAGGACAGTGAGGATGATGAGGACGAGGGGAGTCTTAAGGATTTTGTTGTCGACGATGAAGATGAGGAAAGTGAGGAAGAAGACGCTTAAAAAAAACAGAGACTATATTAAAAATGGAAACAGACATAGGAAATCCAATTCAATATGATCCATTAATTGACCCTTTAAACCGCGAGATGAATGAAGATAATAAACAAGAGAATCAATATTATTTTCAACCACCTGAAATGTCGTCGTACATGCCACAACAACACTATATGCCTCAGCAACAACAACCCAAATTTGATTTATCTGGGATTGATAAAAATACTTGGATCATCGCATTCGCTGTCTTTCTCCTAGGCTTTTTCATGGGGAAAACCATGCAACCAGTAATCCTCCGGTACACTTGAGAATCCAACAAACGTGCCAATATCCCCATACGTTGGAGGAATGAAGTGATCCACAAATGGACCTCTATACGTATCCTCAATAAACCCATCAGTGGTCGAAGGTTGTTCCCTGACTCGCTCCTTTTTGTTTTTTAAATTCAAGTTCTGTTCAAAAAACAAAATAAAGATCGCACTCGTCAAAATCACAGCGATAATTATGTTTAACATTCTGTTTAAAAGTACTAAATATTATTTATGCGGATGATACTTCAGGTTCACCCTCTTCAGATGTTTCTTCAATCGTAGCATTCGTCGATGATTCCGATTCACGACGCTTACGACGTTCATCAATCTCAGAAGCGACAATTGCATCTGCTTCCTTGACGAGTTCGTCCATTGGGGCATCGGGCTTTTCCTTCTTGAGGCGCTCGAGAACTTCAGCTGGGTGAGAGATGGGAGCTTCATCTGGCTTGGTATAGAATCGAGAGTTATCATCGCCTGGAGTATAGTTAATCTTCGTATCCATCATGCCTTGCTTGCGTTCGTGGAACAATCGAGCAGCTTGAGCTTGGTTTTCTTTGTACCCAAGCATGATTTCCTCCAACTTTTCATTCGTGTAGTGGACATCCTCAATCTTCGCTGGATCTGGTGGAATCAATAGCCACTTGTACATGTCAACGACGTAGATGTCAAACGTTGGGTCTTCTCTTTGGAGACGCTTGGCGTGCGATGCAGCTTCATCACGATTCGCAAACGCTCCACGAATTTTGATGCCAAACTTATCATTCTTTTGTGGAGCCTCCGGTCCAACGACTGAGAGACATGCGTACAATTGACCTGGGACGGTAGTATAATCTTGTTCGAGAGACATTATATGTGTACGTCGGTGTAAAACTTTAAGCCAGCTTAAAAACTACAGGACTTAAGTACTAAATGCACAAGTTTTGGGATAAACAACCTGTGCCTCGTGATGATACGACTCCTGGTGAGATTGAAAAGGAACGTCGTGTAGTGACTGAACCTCTTCGACTTCCACAAGGGTTTTCTTGGGATACACCAACACTACACGAAGCTCACCAACTTCTTACGGACCATTATGTCGCCGACGAGACATTCAAATTAGCATATTCTCTTGATACTCTCAAATGGGCTGCTGAGATGACTGGACACACAAATATTGGTATACGACACACAGATACTGGAGAACTCATTGGATATATTTCGAGTGTTCCCCTAAAAGTTCGCGTTGAGAAGGACATACTCAACATGGTACAAATCAATTTTCTATGTGTACACCCAAAGCATCGCGCGAGTGGATTTGCCCCAATTCTCATTGGCGAAATTAAGCGAATCGCAAATACAAAAGGTATTTGGCAGGCTATATATACAGCGGAAACCAAAATACCTACACCAATTATAAAGTCTACCTACTGGCACCGCTTTCTCAACATTAAAAAACTCATAAAAACAGGATTTTATCAAACAAATCGACCACAAGAAAAATACTATGAAATTCAGGGAAATTCACAATTTAGAAAGATGATATCCAAAGATGTCCCCAAAGTTACTCGAATATTAATAAACTATTTTGCACAGTTTAAGATTGCCCCATCTATCGATAAAGAATGGGTCAAGCGTTGGATACTTCCAACACATTCGTTTGTCAATGATGAAACGAGTGATTTTATATCCTTCTACGACATTCCATATAATCTTGTAGATGGTTCGGATACAGTCCGTCAAGCGTATGCGCTCTATCTCGTCGGGGATGTCTATAACGATGCATTTATACTCGCAAGAAATTTGGGCTATGATGTTTTTAATACTCTCGATGTTGGGCAAGTTCGTTCGACTCTTGAAAAGTTTAAATTTTTAGAGGGCACGGGGCACGTCTATTATTATCTCTTCAATTGGCTTCCATCATCCCAAATTGGTTCTGAAGATATCCAACTTAAGTTGCCTTAAAAGAATGATAAGTGTAGGCTCTATGGAGGAGATCCGCCGTAACCATAATGACGCCAAGAGGGAACTCATCCAGTTTGTAACTCGGGAAGGTGACCAAATATTGGATGTTGGATGTGGTTTCGGTGGCGATCTTCAAAAATGGCACAAGTGTGGTGCGAACATGAGTATGTGTGACCCAGAACCAGAAGCTCTCGTAGAAGCTCGATCGCGCGCAAAAAATATGCACATACGTGTGAACTTCTATGAGGGTGACATTCATAGCTGTCCAAATCGAAAGTTTGATGTCATCTGTTATAACTTTTCACTTCACTACATATTTGAGACAAAAGATAAGTTTTTTAGTTCAATACGAGAAATTAAGAAGAGAATAAAGCCTGGTGGTAAACTCATTGGTATCGTACCAGATTCAGAGCGGATTATATTCAAAACACCTCTCAAAGATGATATGGGAAACTTCTTTCTCATGAAGACTCATGGAAATGGGGACTACGGTGAAAAGCTCTTTGTACACCTAGTAGACACACCATTTTATGCAGATGGACCGAGAGCGGAGCCAATAGCGTACAAAGACCTTCTTGTGACCCACCTCGAGGAATTAGGATTTTCATTAGAAATGTGGGAGGGACTCGAGGGAAACCAAATTTCAGAACTCTATAGTAAATTTATATTTGTATATAAGAGATGATCGCGTTCATTGTGTTAATTCTGATCAACCTATGGATTCTCCAACAAACACGAGAACCCCAGGAACTCCTTGATGTCAAGGAAAAATATCGCATTCTTCGTGACCACCTCACCGAAACACAAAATGAAAAGTTTCGAGTGCTAACAAAGTGCATCCCTATCACTGGGGTCAGAGGTATGCGCGATACCGTTGGGTACAATACGAACAAAGGTGGTGATATTTCTATATGTATCGACGGTAAACCAAATGAAATATTCCACGTTCTCTTACACGAATTAGCGCACTGTACAGTCGACGAATATTCACATTCAGATGATTTCTGGACAAATTATATCGAACTCAGAGACATGTGTGTTGGTCTAGGTATCTATGAAAAGATTCCAGAACGAACAAAGTTCTGTGGTCAACACGTCCAGGATAAATAATCTAGGTGTAGATTAAATGAAGACTCCAGTGTCCGTTTTACTAATAGTTATTGCCTATTGGATTGCGATATATGGTATCACAATTATACCAAGTTTAAGTCGTAACTATACACTCAACCTATTGTGGTTGACTGTGGTTATACCAAATGTTTTCCGTTTCATTATTGGAAACATTCCACGTCTGGCGGTAGATCGTCTTTTCTTTATGAGCACGAGTATCATCGCGTTAATAATTACGTTCATAGCGAACAAAATTTGGGGATCAACGAGAGATGCGGTGAAGGATTACGGGGGTGACAGAGGCAAGACACTTAAGTTGAGTGCCGTGCTCATGACAGCCTTTGTGACAGGAGCGTTGATTACCTATTTCGTAGGTATCGATAAATCAATCTATAGTAATATGGGTTGGGAATCGAATAATCAAGGCTTGACGATGTAATCCTTCACGAGGTAAAAGACTACAGCCGCAACTAACCCTGTAGATGCCAAACCAATCATACTTCTACCCCCCTGTTCGTTAAGGAACTTGGGGATAGAGGTCACCAATTTGTCTTGTACTGGCTTACTGACAGCGAGCGCCGCGGCAGCACCAGCAACGAGAGCAATCATTTGGTCATCCGTGAGATTGAATGGGTTCTTGCTTTCTGGTTGCTTCACCTTGGGTTCCGCCATCATATAACCACCCTGGGGCTGTGGAGCGGTCATTTGTGGCATCATACCTTGCATTCTTGGTTCATCAGTCATCATTGGTGCGTCCATCATAATATCGTGAATGGGTGTAGAGTCCATCGTCTGTTTACTTTTGCGTATATTTTTTTCGGGTTCTAAAAACGCCGATTTGCTGGGATTTACAAAGGTCGTCGTTGGATTGTCATTCAGTGGAACCATACCATCGCCATTATCAGAAAGGTTCATGGTGTGCACCTGGGAAGCCATTTAATATACAAGGATGTTTTTGAGAAATCTGAGTGACGCACCCCTAAGTGACTCACGTCAGTCATTATAGTATTATGTCTCACCTACAGAGTGTTCACCAAGGGTCTTCCATTGCGGGTGGAATATGTCAGAAGTCCGAAAATACACTCACATGCGCCCTGAAGGAAAATATGTGGCGACCGAATCGCTTAAGGAAATAGTCCATTTTCATAACAACCATGAATGACTATGTGCATCAACCCATGATTACTTATATAGGTAATAAGAGGAAACTCGTCTCCACCATTGAGGACGTCATCAAAAAACTCAATCCAAAGACATGCGTTGATACATTTTCAGGGTCTGGGGTTGTGTCTAGAATGTTACTTACACATTGTGATACATTATACGTAAATGACCTAGAAAGATATTGTGAAGTATTATCACACTGTTTTTTGAAAACACCCTCACTTGATGATCAAGCGGAGATACAAAGACATATACAACACATGAATACATGTCCAATAGCGGATGGACTATTTTCGGAACTCTATGCACCACGCGATTGGAATCAGATCCAAGAGGGAGAACGATGTTTCTACACAAAAGAAAATGCAAACCGTATCGATGGTATGATTGCATACATTGAGACTCATGTTCCTGCGCATCTAAAGATGTACTGTCTCGGACCCCTCATCGTTAAGGCGAGCATACATACAAATACATCTGGGGTATTCAAAGGGTTTCACAAAGGTGGGTGGGGTGGTAAAGGTGGTCACGCCCTGGAACGTATCACACGGAGGATTGATGTCGAATGTCCAAAGTGGTTTGAAACGCCAAAATATGTCAAGGTACATCGTCAAGATGCGTGTACATTTATGGAGAATCTCCCTCCAGTTGACCTCATCTACTTGGATCCACCATACAATCAACATCCATATGGTTCAAATTACTTCATGCTAAATCTACTATGTACGAACGAGAGACCTCATACACTTTCAAAAGTATCAGGTATCCCTGGAGATTGGAATAAAAGTCAGTACAATTACAAGAACAAAATTAGAGAAGCTATGGAACGTACCTTGCGTATAGCGACGCAAAAGGCTAAATATACCCTAGTATCCTACAACAATGAAGGCTTCATCACTCCAGAACAATGGGAGGAAATCCTACAATCCTACACATATGAAAAAATTGAAATAGACTATAGTTGCTATAAGGGAAGTCGAAACTTAAAAAATCGTTCAAATAAGGTCACAGAGTTCTTATTTGTTATTTCGTCTTTGTAATTTTGAGCGTAGTTTTCTTCGTAGCCTTCTTCGCATCGTCCTCCTTCTGTTGCATGTGCTTGGGATTATACATTTTGTTGTGAAGTCTCCACAGGTCTGGACCCCCAACTCTAAAGTTCTTACGTACAGACGCTTTGTACCAGAATATACAATCCTGTATCCTATTAGATTTTACTGTATTATCTAATACGAGACACTCATAATTCTCCGTACACGCATCCATGACTTTGTTGAACATATCAAAACTAGGGAAGATACCAAAAAATGATTTGTACAACTTTTCTCTATTCTGGAGAATGTTTTCTCTGAGTAAAAATACATAATCTATATTTGCTCTGAGAGCTGGTGGAAGGTCCATACAGTACTGCATGGTCAACATGAAAAATATCTTCCAGTGTCGTCCATTCATAAAACACTGCCTGATACATGTATCTTTTAGGAACTTATTATCATACATGCAATCGTCGAGAAGCATGAATGCTCCACAATTTTGTTTACCTTCACCAACTAACTTCTTCTGTCTCGCCATCACCCGATCTATAGCATCCCGGTCATAGTCCCCATAGATGAAGAGGTCTGGAATAAATTCAGAATAAAAGTGATTACCTTCCTCAGTTCCTGAGAGAACTATACCAGCTGGAAGATGTTTCTTGTGGTACATGATATCTTTGACGAGTGTTGACTTACCAGTATTTCGCTTACCAATAAACACACACACTTTATCATCTGCTATCGTCTCAGGTTTGAATTTCCTCAACTGAAGATTCATTCTAAAGTAGTGTCCCGTTTTATTTCATAAAATTTTACTCACATAGAGTAGGAATGTCAGGTCGTTTAAGACTTGCTGCCACTGGTGTTCAAGACCAATGGCTCACCGGTGAGCCACAATTTTCATATTTCCTGATGAATTTTAAGAGACATACCAAATTTGCGATTGACCACGTAGAAAGTCAATTTGATGGACAAATTGATTTTGGGAATATAATAGAATGTCGCATTCCAAATGATAAGGGTGATTTGGTCAAGAACTTTACACTCAAGGTTATTCTTAATGACCCAACCCCAGATACTCCTGGATTCAATAATGTCTATTGGACACCATCCGTCATGTCCCACCTGATTGAATACGCTGAACTTCTCATCGGTGGTCAAACGATTGAACGAATCACTGGGGAATACATCTATATGCATCAACAGTTACACAATACCGATGATGATACACAACAGACCTTGTATTTCCTAAATGGACACGGGGGACAACCACTCAGCTATCAGGGTGAATATACCTATTTCATGGACCTCCCATTCTATTTCTATAGACACCCAAGTCTCGCCATACCAACGTGTGCTCTCACGAAACAACTCGTTGAAATTCGAATTAAAACACGCTCCCTCAAAGAACTTACATATGGGGTAGCCCCTGGAAATGTCGCTGGGAATATTCGAAAGTTTTCAGTCGATACAGAGTTTGTCTTTTTGACCCAAGATGAAAGAAACTTTCTCATGTCCAGACCAATCGATTACGTCATCACACAGTTACAGATGTCCCAATTTGTCATGAAGGCGGGGGAAACGAAAAAATCAGTCATGTTGAATTTTTCACACCCAGTCAAAGAACTCTTCTTTATATCACAATCCGAGTCTTCTGTATCTAATAATTATTCACTTGAATTTAATACGATACAAAACGTTGAACTCCGGTTTAACAATGAAGTTGTCTTCAATCGTAACAACAAATTCCTTGTTTACCAACAAGCGCTTAAGAATTATGTAAACTCCCCAGCCCAAGAATTTGGTATGTATAGCTTTTCACTCAACCCAAACGTGCATTATCCAACTGGACAGGTCAATATGAGTCGTATATCTCATAAATTGTTTACGATTGAGATTGATCCACTCACACCGACGGATGATAACAATACTCGTGTGTACGCCGTGAACTATAATGTACTTCGAGTCGAGAGTGGATTAGCTGGTTTAAAATTTTAGGTTGTTATATTAGTAATGGCTGGGCGTATTCAGCTTGAAGCATCTGGACCTCAAGATAGGTTCTTCACGGTGAACCCCGACTATACCTATTTTTTAGAACGTTTCAAGAAGCATTCAAACTTTGCTACTGAATATGTAGACATAGATCCAGAGACGACCGCGAACTTTGGAGACAAAGTGAAATTTGTGATTCCACAGAATACTGGTGACTTGGTGAAGACACTCAGCATAAAGATGAAACTACCAGCCATTGGGAGTCAAATTGGATACATAGAATCTATTGGGCACGCCATCATAGAATATGCGGATCTTATCATCGGGGGTAAAGTCATCGAACGTCTCACGAGTGACTATCTTCAAATATATTCAGAACACTTCGTGACCCAGACGAAACAGTATGCACTTGAAAAGGTCATTGGTAAGTATCCAGAGCGAGCAATCTCTACTCGGGTCTCAGACAAAGAGATACTTTCATCGCTTGTTTTGGAGTCAACGGTTGACCAAGATTTCTTTGTAGATTTACCATTTTACTTTTACAATAATCCAGAATTGGCTATTCCAATATGTGCTATTAAACAGCAGGAAGTTGAAGTTGAACTTAAATTGAGAGACTTTGAATTTCTGATAGTAAAAACAGATGGCACTTATGAGGCTCCGGCGACTACCCCAAGTATTAAGGAATTTCAATTATGTACGGAGATTGTCTTTCTTGATCCATGTGAACGTATCAAACTTGAGAACGAAAAGAGAGATTATCTGATTACCCAAATACAACAGAATATATTTGATATTCCCCAAGCTACCCAAACTGGGACGTTCAAACTTCAATTTATAAATCCAGTCAAAGAACTCTACTTTGTGATTCAGAGACAGGGAGATATTGGATTTGGTGAAGGTCAATTCATAACTCCATTTGATTATGATAATACATTAGAACGAGCTGGGAATAAACAGATACTTTTTGAAAACTTGGATTATCTCACACTCGATTTGGATGGACAACCCATCATCACCAGAGAAATCGGAAATGTTATATTTCTAAAAGCTGTTCAAGCGTGTATTCACCACTCAAAGACCCAACTTCTTCGAAGGTTCTATTCCTATAGTTTTGCCCTAGAACCAGAGAAGTGGTACCCCACAGGACAGGTTAATTTCACTCTCATCAAAGAGCAAATTCTAAACCTAAGTCTGACCCCATGTGTAAATTACCCAAGACAAGTTCGCGTGTACGCCGTGAGCTATAACACCCTCCGTGTTAGTGGGGGAATTGCAAAAACTATTTTTGATACAAAATACTAAATGAAAACTGGATTTGGTGAAAGTTCTGGGGCTTACGAAGAGTCTCAGGCGAATGCGCTCATAAGTATCCTTCTTCCAGTCCTTGAGCAGAGTATGATTCTGGCGGCGCAGTATGCGAAAGCGTGTGGTCGTGATACGATACTTGGTGAGGACATGGAATACGCCATCAAGTATTGTGCAATGTATACGGTTGGACGGAACATTGGTTCAATTTGTCCAGAAATTTATGACGAAGAGTCAAGCGACGAAGAGGATTTGGAAGAGGTCGACGCAGAAGAGTGTCCACCATTTGAGCGTTATTCAGGACAAGAGTCTCTCTTCATTCAAATGAATGAAGCGTGCGATCGATGGAACACCTGGGTTCCTCAGAGTCCGGTAGAAGAGATGTTAAAAAATGCTATTAATAGTAATGAGTACATCTGACCTGGAGGGTTGGACAATATCCGAATATAAATCATTTAAAGTTACAGGCGACGACTCGGATAGTAGCTCTGATTCAGACGACGACGAGGATGATGAACAAATTTTTGCCAAATCCAAAGTTGTCAGAAGACAAAAGTATAAAAAATTGGTACAAAAAGAGGAATTACTTCCAGAGTAAATTATTTTCCAACCGTATAGTATAAAACTCACCATGGACTCTGCTCTTAAGACTGTCAACCTTGTGACCCAAGAACTCGAAACCCAATCCCTCAACGCCATCGTTGCGGGCTTCAGCTTCGCTGCGGCGATGAGCTGGATGGACTTGGTTCGTTGGACCATCCACGAACTCATTAAGGTGCCAAAGAACGGCGGTGTCCAGTACGCACTCACTGCGACCTTGACCACCTTGTTGTCCATCGTGGTCTACATGGTCGTGTCTACCATCTCGACCCGTGTCTCCAAGCCAGCGCAACCAGTCTTCGCGATTACCCGTTAAGTTGGTGGTGGTAGTAGGGGCAGTGGCTTTCGACGCACGATAAACATTAGAATTATACCAACTAGCACAATTATACCAATAGAAAGATACTCTTTCCATCTATAAGAATTCCTCAAAACTTCAGGAATACTTATTAATGGCGCCTTGACCTCATCCTCGTCCTTGACCTCGTCCTCTGTGATTGGAACTTTTGGTAGATTTTCTAATTTATCAGTCGTCCCAGTGATTTCAAATTTCATGATGTGATCTTGATTTCTGAAATCATATGGAATCAGGCGACCATGACTCATGTAGAAGAACTCAATTTGCATATCACTTATATACGTTTGTGGACCACGATAGAATTCGTGTTTTAGGGGATCATTTGTACCATAATGATTTATGATTTCTGAACCGTCAAGAAGAATATGACCTGTATAAAAGGGTGTTGTGGAGTATACAGTTTTTGTTAATTCATCGGAGCCAAGTGTTAGTTTCAGAATCAAAGAATTTGGTCCATCCAAGTTGATCACCCCAGATGTCAATGAATAGTTTGTGGAGACCTGATTCTCTGATGAAAACCCCATAAGTTGATGGGGTGTCGTGAGTGCTACATTACTCGAATACCCATTGGTTCCATCAAAGAATTCAAGAGTAAAGTTTCCACTATTCGTTGTATTCGAAAAGTTCAACGACCCCGTGTCTGAATCAAACGTCACAGAGTCAATATTTGAAAAAGGTGGTTGTAATTTAACATCCAAATCAGTCGCGAGTATAGTACCATTCGAATAGTTGGTCTCATCGAGTGTGATGATGGTACCATCAACACTAAAAGACTTATTTGTTGCACACGTCGCCAATTGAGGTGTTGGAATACGAGCAGATACGAGTGTGATATTGGTCACATTGTATATAGGATTTTTCAAAGTGACGGTATAATTATTTGCGTATGGATACAGAAGTATATCTCTCTCCCCACTGTCTATATCAAGTGTATGAACCTTCATTAAAATACAGGTACAATATTTTAATGATTGTTTTTATCCAAGTTAAGTTCTAGATACTTTATTGCGAAAGGCTGTGCGCCAATGGGTTATTTTGAAGTTGTCTCTTCGCGATGTCCAAGTTTCTAGAATTGGGGTTCTCATTACCCTTGTAAGCATTGAACTGGTGAAATGGTTGTTGTTGATACTGTTGTGTCCAGCCACCATTTGGACCGTTCATGCGACCATCGATGCGAGTTGTATCCGAGCGTACGGTAGTGAGACGACCCCCTTGCTTGAGGGCACTCTCGCGAACATTCATTCGTCCTGGGTTACCCATACGGTTCGCCTTACCTCTACGGTCTTCTGGGCGGAACCCATATTTCATCAACTCCTCGTTATTCTTGGTCTCAACTTGAGCAGCCGCACTGTTCGTGTATGCGCCACGGAAGTTGGTAATACCTGGGGCTGGTTGATTGTAGTACGTGTACTGGTCATCATTACGGTCAGTCTTGAATCGAGTTGGGTCTTGAGGCATCGTTTGGGCTGAAACAAATCGCTTGGCGCCATTGTACCCGAGACCATCTGAGCGTTGACCAGTTTCCGAACGGTTGGTTGTGCGCATCGTCTTCTGGTGACTTTGTCTTGGAATAGCGCCAGACATACCTTGGGCACGACCACCGACGACTGGACGGCGTTCAAGGAGGTCAACCGTTGTTTCAGGTTTGTTGTGAGTCAATTGACCAACAACAGCGCTACGACCACCAGTGAGGTCCTTCGCTGGACCTGCGCGTCCTGGAAGTGTGGTGAGACGGTACTCACCCACATTAATAGGATTGACTCGAAACATTTGTTGATAACCACCGATGGCTGGGGTATCGGCACCAACGCCCAAACCTGGACCAACAAGTTGTTTCTCAATTGGGGACAAATTGTTCATACGACCCGCATCGTACATACGGTTGCGCATAGTCAAAATCTCTTGACCCCCACTTCTTTGTTGCTTACCAATATCAGCAAAGCTTCTCATCTCCATTTTGTGTGGAACTTCAACACTGGTATCAAACCGGTGTTCTTCAAAAACTGGGGCATCGGCGAACTGTTGAGGCGATGGTCCAATAACTTTTGGTGGTTCAGATCTAGTACTTAAACTCCGACCAGTATAGATCAGACCCGCAATAGCCATTAACGAAATGGGATCAGCCATTCTTATTTCTTATTAACATTTTTATTAGCGTATCTTTGTTCAAAGAGTCCGTTCTGGAGTTCGGCACGAGTACTTGATGGCTCGTACCTCATAGTGCGTAATGGAACCTTACATGACATGTCGTTGAGGGGGAACAAGTTACGTTCATAAGTTGGAACAATAGTCTTATTAAATTGGGAAGTAGATTGTGGTCTGAGTTGATCAGAAACATCAATAAACTGTGCTGGAGAACCCTTACCCGCCATGTATGGCGCAGTACCATACAACATTGTGTTTGGTCGGCAATCTCCACAATTGAGGCTACTGGGCTGGGGATACACAAAAATTTCATCAGTCGCTCTCACTTGTGGGAGAGCACCCGTATTTTGAACAATCGCGAGTCCAGGTTGAAGCTGATACGCCATTTATTATTACATGAGAATATTTATAGTCTCGAGGCTGTTCTTCGTGTGGCACCACTCGCATCAAGTCCACCGAAAGCCTCGAGTTGGACACCACGGGCATCTGGCTCACAAACTTCACCATCCGTCTTACACATACGTTCATCCTTGGCGCCATAACACCACTCCGCAAAAGCCGTTTGGTCTCCTGGAATATTGGAGACTGGCATAGTTATAAACTGTCGCGCAGACGCATTGCGCTGATATTCAGGCATTGGTGAACGAGAACGACCAGCGTCATATTGAATACGGTCATCGAGATAGTTCTTGACGAATGGCTTTACCGTTGGGTAATAGCACGCTTCGAGGCGGTTTGGAGCGTCTGTGTAATCGGTAATGAGAACATTACCCATTGGATTATCAAGAGTAGGCATTTGGCAACCCATACCACCATCACGAACTGGTATACCATAGGTTTCCTTGATCATTTTGGATTTGTACATGACATAAAGAACCGCTAAAACAGTTGCACCTAAAACAAAAATTCTGGGGTCACGTCGCGTTATGTAAATTATACACGACGCATAAATTATAAATCTTGAAGCTGCATTAATTCTATCCTCTGGAGTCTGTTCCTTAGTGGGCCAGAACTGTAAAACTTGATCAGTACGTATGAGTTGCTGGGGATCATCAAACCAAACCTCCATTTAATATACATAGAGGTTTATTTTTTTGGAAGACCACCAAGCATATTTCCCATCATTCGCATGAGAGCATCTTGGTCCAACTGACCACCCTCGGTCTGTAACTTGTCGGCACAATCCTTCGCGATACTTTCAATCAGACTGAGTGTTTCAGCTGGAATCGCAGTAATCGTCGTACCAAGCATATACAACGTTTGGAGATATTGCCACGTCGCAGACTTCGTATTTGGACTCATTTTTTGCCAGTACTTCTTGATATTGAGTTCCTTGAGAAACTCAATGTTCTCAATTTCCTCGAGAAGGAATGTTTCATCCTTGGCTGATATCTTATCCGCGTAAGGACTCACACCTTTCATAAATCCATCGACAATAAGTCTAGGATTTGTTGATTTCAAAACTTCAAACGAAGTCAACATCTTCTTAATTCCGGTTTCATCTGGAAAAGTCTTGTGCAATTCCACAAGAAATTGGGAGAGCATGTCATTGAACGCAGTGACGGACGCCATTTTCTTATTCATAGTATTAAATCTTTAAGTTTAGAAAGGTTCAGTTGATATACTCTCTTTCTGACCAACTCCTTGGGACACAATGAAGTACACAAGAATAGCCGTAAGCACCGCTGGCTTTGTATACTTATTGAGTTCCAACTTGCCTTCATTATTTAACTGAGCCTTCGCGTGAATATACATAGCAGTGATACCACCCGCGATGAGGGCGGCGCTCACTGGATCTCTGAGGTATTCGGACAACTCCATTTAATTATACGTAGCTTTTTTTGTACGCTGGTCTGGTGCATCCCCAAAGAAAACACCCTCATCTCCTTGGACGACGCCCTGAGGGATTTGGGTTGAAATAATTGGCGCTTTGGGCTGTGGCTGGAGTTGGGGTGCTCGAACACCTGGGACTATTTTGAATTCATTTTCAAGACCCGTAGGTTCAAGTTCTTGTTCTTCTTGGAATGGCTGTGGCTGTGGCTGTGGCTGTGGCTGTGGCTGTGGCTGTGGCTCTGACTCTAGTTCGGGTAGGGGCTCTGGAATTGGTTCCTGTTCATCGTACACCTCCGGGTCTGGGGTATCTTGAACTTCCCCATCGAGGTCGATATCACGACTCTCTTGGGACATGTAGGTTTGAAGAATTTGTTGGACTGGGATAAGTTCCTTAATAGTCGTCTCAATGCAGGTACAGAAACGCTTCGTTAAGATTTCATCACGTACATATTCACTTTGTTCTTCATGAAAAACGTAGGGATCCTTGTAAAGTTCTTTAGCGACATTGTTATAGCATGTCTGAATGAATACCTCATTCGCTGGGAGTTTGAGTGAAATCTTCTTATTGTCCGACTTGAGACGAACTGCTGAAAGAATCTTGGTGCACGCGACAAAAACAGCGGCTAAAAGATCATTAAACCACGCACAACGATTTGCGATATTGTCCGAGTGTTGCTTTGACATCGCATTTGACCAGTTTGGAACTTCCTTGAGAAGCTTTTGAAACATAAGGAGAGTCTTACGACCATTTGAAAGCTTTGAGGCTTCATTGTACATATCATCGAAAACTTCAATCATAGGTGGACACATAATGAGGCACAACTGTCCCATATACTCTTTCTTAGCTTCTACGAGTACACTCAAATTATCCATTTATGATTAAGAGGTTTTTTAAAAAATTAGGTCCTACGCACCTCGCCTGTATTTATTCGCCATTTTCTTGAGATTCATGAGCTTTGGAAAGTCGTCTAGTTCATCCTCTACCTTTTCTGTCTGCTTTTCTTTCTTTTTCTTTGTGACCTGCCATGTGACATAGATTTCATACTCACTTACGAGCTGTACTTGGAACCCTCCCAGTTTAAACTGCCTCGCAATATATTTCGCCGCAGCTGTTCTATCAAATACTGGATATCCAACGAGGTAACTTGGTACTAGCAGGAATATCTGTTTATGTCCCAACTCCACACACTGCTTAATCTTTCGAGAAAACTGTTCGTAAATTTTAGTATAAATCTCTTTACGAATCTGTTTTCTCTTCTCATCAATCTTATGTATATCATTGATGCTGATCATTACAATTAGCGTAATTTATTTTTAGCCATTTCTAACTCGCCTCGTGATGGAACAGCCTTTTCCTTAACGATGTCGTAGTTCACAAATTCTTGACCAGAAGAACCCTCAACAAATGGCGCTACATCAGACACAGTATTCACGTCGAGAGGTTGCGAACGAAGGGACACCAACTTAATAGTGCCATTAGTCACTTCATACGAAGCAACGACCGAGAAACCAAATGCGAACCCGCTATTCTTCACTGTCATGAACATACATTCGTACATATCTTTACCGATAGTTTGATACTTCTTAACAGATGTAGTCTCAATGATATACGTGCACAATCCAGTACGCTTTTTAATTTCATTGTTTGCTTGGAGGACGAACTCTTGCATCATATTATTGTCTACATTCGCTTCGGCCTGACGATAACCGATAAGATTTGGTTTTTTGTCATCAAAACGAAGTGACCCAGTAGGCTTGGTGTATCCTGAAAAACCAAACATTTCAGTGAATGGTTCTCGGTTGGTAGTTACCAACAGGACAATCACAAGAAGAATGGCTATGATAAGTAAGTTCATCTATACTACTATGCGTTAATTTTTTTTTACAAAATACCGATGTACTATTAGATGTCTCTACTGATATATAGTCCAAGATGCAAACACTCCATGGAGGTTATCGAGTATATCAACCGACACCCACAGCTCAAACAATTAGTAGGATTTCATAATGTAAATACACTGGGTATTCCACCAGCGTATCGTAATAAGATTGACAGAGTTCCAACTATGCTCACAAAGAATGGAAAACTTCTCGTTGGTAATGAAATTAAGAATTGGCTGGACTCACTTCTTCCAAATGCGGAAGTATCCAACTGGGGGTTTGGTGGCGCCTGCTCTATGACAACTCTCGAGGGTGATGAAAATGATGCAGACCTCTTTACACTGGACAATTACGGACAATCACTTCAACCCGCGATGACCAAGGAACTCGAGGAAAAGATAAGTCGCGACGTCAGTAAGGGTATTGCGTATTCTGATAGTGTTTAAAGATTTAACGCACACTATTTAGTAGTTATGAGATTAGTTACAATCCAAGCTTCGGCTTTTAAATCAACCTTTGAGGTATTGAAAGATATCCTCAATGACGTGAATATCTATTTTCGTCCACAGGGTATGTACATCGTTACCCTGGACACAGCGAGAACATCACTCATCGATATGTTCTTGGCAGCCGATAACTTTGAGGAGTACTCGTGTGAACACGAGGAAATCATCGCAGGTATCAACATTTCAAATACATTCAAACTTTTGAAGACGATTACAAATAATGATGTACTCACGATTGAAATCAACTCCAAGGAATGTATGGATATTGAAATCACCAGTGAATCTAAAAAGACAAGTACGAAGTTTCAACTCAAACTTTTAGATATCAATGAGAGTCGCATTGAAGTCCCAACTGTCACTATGACGAGTGTGACGACCCTCCCATCCGCAGACTTTCAAAGATTGTGTAGAGACATGTCCAATATCGGTATGGATATTCAAATCACACGCTCTGGAAAATCGCTTCAACTCAGGTGTGAAGGTGATTTCGCAAATCAAGAGACCTTCATTGAATGCCCCGAGGAATCTCAGGAAATTACGGGTCTCTATTCGCTCAGGTATCTGAATATATTTACAAAGGCGACGAGTATGTGTTCGTCTGTGCAAATCATGCAGGAAGATGGGAATCGATTCTTAATTTTAAAGTATAATGTCGCCAATTTGGGGGAACTCAAGTTCTACCTCGCAACTAAGGTATCCGAAGATGACCTGTAGTGTCCTCGAGAGTATTCAGTGTTTTCTTCATACCAAAAGCATTTGAAATCACTATTTTTGGATACTTACGTTCGAGTGTATCTTTCGTGTAATACAAAAATTCTTTTAATGGTACATGTTGACCGTGAAAATCGTTTCGTGGACCTGCGTATCGCTTCACCTTTTCAGTAATGTCTCTCTTTGGTTTATCATTGTGATCAACGAGCCAAGCACTACTCAATGGGATACTAAAACTCATCTCTTTGTTTTCATCTTGACCAGGTCTAAAATTAATATCATTTGATATGGCTTTGTAGACCTTACCTCCGTACGAATATTTTACTCTAAGTGCGAGCTTCTTTACATTTTGAGGTACGATTGTATTTCGAAATTGTTTACCGGTGACAACCGTGTAAAACTCATCAAGTATACCATCCCAATCTTTACTTTCCTCTTTCCAAAAGTCGTCTTCTATTCGATACTTCATCCGATAATCAACGGTATACTCAAGTTCTTCTGATATTATCGAATAATCTGGTGAACCTCTATAAAAATAAAGAACGCTACTTAAAAGTTTGACGAACATTCTTAATTATAATGGAAGGAAACTTTTTAAGTAGGTATAATAATAAAGTCGATAATTGGAATACTCTTATTGATACCGACCCTACCAATAAACGAAGGTACGAGACTGAGATGTCTGAATATATTATTAAATGTATGCCATATATGAATCAGTATGCGGATGAAACTGAGGAGAAGACAAACACAAATAATGTATTCAACGTGAAAGAGACGGTTGGTCTACAACGAAAAGATATTTTCACAGATTATCTCGTCGAGGTTGAGCGACAAAATATAAATAGACCTGTACAAAGTATCAAAGATAAGTGTAGAACATGTGCGTCGAGTAATGTAGTTCATTTCCAAGAAACGAGTGAACTTGTGTGTGATGCATGTGGATTAGTTATCATGTGTTTGATTAGTGAAGAACTTACGTACCGTGAAGAACAAGAAACATCTGAGAAAGTTGTGAACTATAGTTACAAACGTGAAAATCACTTTAATGAATGGCTCAGTCAGTTTCAAGCGCAAGAGATGACGACGATTCCCACTGAAGTTATGGAACAGTTGAGGTCTGAACTTAAGAAGATGAAGATTAAGAAGTTGGATGAGATTACACACGCAAAGATTCGAGGACTTCTCAAAAAATTGAGACTGAATAAATATTATGAACACGTTCCATACATTACAAACATATTGAACGGTATCAAAGCTCCAAACATGCCTATAGAATTAGAGGAGCGGTTGCGTATCATGTTCAAGGATATTCAAAAACCTTTTGATAAGAATTGTCCATCGGAGCGAAAGAACTTTTTGAGCTACTCCTACGTACTTTATAAGTTTTGTGAACTTTTGGGGGAGGATGAGTACTTGAGATATTTTCCACTTCTCAAGTCCAAAGAAAAGTTATATCAACAAGATGTCATATGGAAATTAATATGTACGGACCTACGATGGGAATTTATACCAACTATATAAAGACATAAGAGTACTTTTATATAATGAGAGGTGGGGATGCTCGGTGTCCAAATTACGATATATGTCGGAAACTTATGGATTCTCGACTCAAAGTATGCACAACCTGCTTTTGGAGGTTTAAAAATGAAATTTTAGAGTTTGGGGAACATGAATGTTCTCTATGTAATGTTACACAAAAGTGTATAAAGAAAAACGTTTGGGTATGCCCAAAGTGTTTAAATTTGACTTAAAGATGCCGTGTTATTTTATAGCAATGGACGAGTATACACAATTTGTCCTCGACGAAGCAAAGTTTCATATGCGTGCAGCTGAAGAACTTTTGACGGAGAGTATCAAAGACCCCGAGAAACACTACAGAGAAACAAAGAGGTTTCACGCAGATCTGGCGAAGCTCTTTCCGTTTATGGTTCTACTAAAATCTTTCGAACCTCCACTCCCTGATCCGGAAACGGGGGATAATTTATCAGATACGCAGTCTTCAGTCTCATCAGACGAAGATAGTTATGTGCCTGCAACTCCACCGCGTCGTTCAGATTCTTAATTGACACAACATGTCCTTCAAATGGAAGGGAAGGACTTCCATCTCTCACAGTACCTTGGTCCCAGTTGTTTCACAAAGGCTTCTACGTCTATCATATGGGTAGTGCAATTGCAATCAAAATCATGCATACTTTAGACCTTCATGAACATAAAGCGGAGTTTCGCTTATCTTCTAGGAGAATGCTATGTTGTTTTAGACCAAAGTCTCCACCACCCTCTCCCAAATCAAAATATACATACACCTATCAAGTTTCGTCTCTCGTAAAAGTTGTAGATGGTGATACCGTTGACGTCATGATTGACTTGGGATTCTCCGTGTCTATTAGTCAGAGAGTGCGCCTCATCGGCATTGATACCCCCGAATCGAGAACATTGGATGTGGAGGAGAAGAAGTATGGTCTCCTCGCTAAAAACAAATTGATGGAGCTCTGTGCCAAGTCCACCCAATTTGAATTGAGGTGTCCAACGAGCAACTCGCGTGAAAAGTTTGGACGCGTTCTTGGAGAGTTATGGGTCTTCAACAACGGTAAATGGATTAATGTCAATCAGTGGCTTTGTGAGAATCACTATGCAGTCCCATACACTGGACAAAATAAGGAGGATGTGGCTACACTCCATATGAAGAATCGTAAGATTAATAAAATCTAGTCTATATTATATGGCAATCTACATCCAACCCACGTGTACATTTGTATACCATGTCTCCTCTCTTGAAAAAGTCCTTGATGGGGATACCATCGATGTAACTATTGACCTAGGTTTTGAGGTATGTACCCGTCAACGGGTGCGTCTTATGGGTATAGATACCCCAGAGTCCCGTACGTCCGACCCAGAGGAAAAAAAGTTTGGTCTTCTCGCCAAGGAGAAACTGAAGGAGTGGTGTCTCAAGGCTGTAGCCTCAGATGACGATGACATAATCGTAGAGTTAAGGTGTCCAGAAAAGGACTCGCGTGAAAAATTTGGACGCATCCTCGCAGAGGTCTGGGTCTGTGAGGGTGGTCAATGGACGAATGTGAATAAGTGGTTGTGCGACAACGCATACGCTGTCCCATACAGTGGACAGAATAAGACAGCTGTTGATGCTCTCCATCGCCAAAATAGAATGAAGTTGGTCTCTCGAGGTGAGATTCATCAACTTGATGTATAGGGATACTTGTGGACCCATAAGTTACAAATCCACTTCTCCCCAGACTTTACAGGTCGACCACCGTGTAAAGCCTTGGATGTCATGAGCTCGTAATTGTCAAGCGTGTGGAAGAAGAGCGCATCACCAGCTTTTAGCTTGTATATCTTCTTTAAATTTGGGAATTCCGTTTGACCATCTTCATAGTCATCATTTAGGGCTAATATGACCGTATACATACGCTTATTACCATGAGTATCACTAAAAGTATCTTGATGAGGTCGATAGTATCCACCTGGTTTGTAACGAAGGACTTGAAGACTTTCACAATTTGAGATAGGTCTATCAGTCAGAGCTACACATTTCTCAATCACACGATTTATGACTGGGTCGCTTCGTTCCAACCACGCAGTTTCACTATCTCGTATCTTTTTGTCAATCCGTCTATCCTCCGCAACCGTAGATACACTTAGTTTACTTTCAGCCTGTTTCATGATATGTTTTCGTTCCTCTTCTGTTATGAAGTTATGTAGTACCCTTGGCTCCGTGTAGCGTGGGAGAAGGTAAATAATCAAGAGTATGACAAATAGTAGGGTGATCATCTTACCATTAGTAGACATTAATTTCTTCTGGTAGTACACAGTTGTACCTTTTTCGGATGACTTTTAATACAGTGTTTCCATATTGAAACAGTTTATGACCAATATCTACTATCTCATCCTTTTGAGTTGGGTCTATAAGATACTGTCTTAAAAGGTCACCACTTGTATCTATGAGCATTCTAAAAATATTATTGATATCCCTAAATTTCTCTCTCTGTTTATCACGCCGTTGAAGTTCTCGACGCACCTCCAACTCCTCTTTCTCATTGAGCATGTAGGATATACGGAGGTATCTATTATCCGCATCATATAGATCACCATACCTATACACAAGGTCTCTATCAAGAGAATAATTAATAGTAGCGATACGTAAAATACTATCTGGAGCCCCAGCTTCTCGTAACTCCCTAAATGTTGGGACTCCACCACATGGGATGTCCCCATGTTCTCTGCTTGAAATTCGAGCGTTCTTGAATTCCATGTAGTGTGGATTATGTATTCGACCAGTTTCGATTTCACCGGTTCGCCAATCAAACGCAGTATGACAATCTGGACACCACATTTGGTGGCATCCACTCAATTTGTGTATCATAGTTCCACATTTTGGACATCCCTTTGTGTCTTTCTTGATGAGTTCCATAGTTTTTACCGCATCTGGGTTACAGCTATGACCCTCAACTATTTCTTCATTACACTTTTCACAGAAATGACCATCACATAGACCACAAAACCAGTCCTCATTCATGAAACCTTTACAATCCTCGGTCGGACACTTACGAATAAACTTTTTGGTTTCAATCACATGATCGTGATCATGATTACGGAGATGTTCTAATGTCCTGTATGTTTGCTCCATCTCCACACGAAAATTCGTAATTTCCTCAGGTATCGGTATGTTACTCGATACTGGTACATGAATATGGTACTTTTGGTGTAACTCAATGAGTTTGTGTCTCTGAGCGTTTATAATTCCATGTAACTTCCGTATCGCTAATATTCGTTCAACCTCTGGTTGTGTCTCTGGCATCTGAATCTTTTCTCGTTCAAAGAGAATGTCCTCTCGATGACGACGAAGTTCTGTATTACGGAAGTATTGTGTACACCATGTATCTACAAACTCCCTATTCCATAGGTTCTTACACCCCATGCAGTGTGGGTCATCTGAGATAGACAAGAGGTATCTCGAGGAACAGGTCCGACAGCTCACTAAATCACAGAAGGGGCACTCAACCTTTTTGTGATTTATTTTATTGAACTTTTCACAACATACATCACAATTTCCCATTACATTGAAATTGTTTTAATCCTTTAAATATTACATATATTTTGACTTGACCCAATCGCGATCTTTCTTGAAAATCTTGGATAACTTGGGGTCGGTTCGCTTGAAGAGAATCATGAGAACATTGAGACGACGAAAGAGACCGAGAGGGGGTTCACCCATACGAATCACCTTGGAAAGAGCTCGGTGTCTCGAGAGTTCAGACTTCTCACGCACTTCTGAGTATCCATGGGCACTGAGCATACCAGAACTTTTGATTGGGATAATAACTTTAGCTTTCATTTTTATGTATACCGAGATTTTATAATCGACGGACCACGTTTTGAAGCTGAAGTTCTCGTTTGGTTTTGGATACCATACCACTTACCTTCTTTGCTTTAGCTTGTGCTTCTTTCAAAACTGTCGCGAAGTTCTCGCCATTTCGGATACGCTTCACAAACTTGTTCATATTTTTACCACCAATATTCATACTACTAATCTCACTTATTGCGTTCTTAGTAGCCTTGGCGTTTGCAGCGACCTTGGCGTTTGCAGCGACCTTGGCGTTTGCAGCGACCTTGGCGTTTGCAGCGACCTTGGCGTTTGCAGCGACCTTGGCGTTTGCAGCGTTCTCATTGTTGAAACGCTCCGCAGCTGTCATCGTTTTAACTGGACCAGCTTGTTTCGTATTGAAACTAAAACGTTTCTCAGCGTTCTGAAGTTCTCGTTTAGTTTTGGATACCATACCACTTACCTTCTTTGCTTTAGCTCGTGCTTCTTTTAAAACTGTCGCAGAGTTCTCCCCATCTCTGACACGTTTAACAAACTTATTCATATTTTTACCACCAATATTCATACTACTAATCTCACTTATTGCGTTCGCAGCGACCTTGGCGTTCGCAGCGACCTTGGCGTTCGCAGCGACCTTGGCGTTCGCAGCAGCCTTGGCGTTCGCAGCAGCCTTGGCGTTCGCAGCAGCCTTGGCGTTCGCAGCAGCCTTGGCGTTCGCAGCAGCCTTGGCGTTCGCAGCAGCCTTGGCGTTCGCGGCGACCTTGGCGTTTGTGGCAACCTTGGTATTCTCGGCGTTCTCATTGTTGAAACGCTCCGCAGCTGTCATCGTTTTAACTGGACCAGCTGGTTTCGTATTGAAACTAAAAGATTCTTTTGCTGGTTTCACAATGGAGTTCATCTGTTGTTTAAATAGTTGACGACGCTTTGTTACATCGTTTGAATATTTCATGATCCATGAAGTATGCCCGCGTTTCTCTTTATCGGTGATATTTGATTTTTCAATTTCAGAACGAAGCGCTATCTTCTCATCAAGAAGTTTTTCGATAGTAGATAACTCTTCTTTTGTTTTAGCGCGTGCAACTTGTTGTTCCCAACCAACTCTAAATAAACCGAACGTTCCAGGGATACCGGTTTTGATTTTTTCTCTAATTGGATCTCGGAATTCATCAAAAAGTGCATCTTTAATCATAGCTGTAATTTTATTATTAGATGCTCCATTATTGTATTCATTGAGTATCTGCTGCTTCTTTGCTGGTTTAATGCTATTTGGGATAGCACTCGTAATATTCTTAATTTTTGGACGCTTTTCTACTATGTTTGCAATCATAACACGAATTGGTTCAATGTTCACGTGATTTGCATTAAGTTGTTTAATAAACTTCTGTTTTTCGGAAGTATACAGTGTTGTATCATCAAGTGACTTTTTAAGGAGTTCCTTTTCACCTTGAACCTTAGTATTTAGTTCAGTTGATTCTTTAATCAAGTCGTTATACGTTGTCGAATTAGCGTTTAGACGGTTTGTAAATTTAGACATATCTTTACTTGTCAAATGTTTAAGACTGAAAAGATGTTTCTCAAGCTTTTCTTTAGCTTCTTGTTTTCTTTTTTGATTCAAAGCGGTGGCGTTTGCAACGACCTTGTTAGCGCCATTTGCTTCAAGTCTATTCATTAATGTTTTACGGTTATTGCGCTCAAGACCAGTGAGACCTTGAAGCTTTGTCGCCACATTTTTAATCGCTGCGTTTCTAGCCTTTCTAGCTTCTTCAGCTGCGGCTTCTTGTTTTCTCTTTTGATTCAAAGCTGTGGCATTGGCGATAACCTTATTAGCACCATTTGCTTCAAGTCGATTCATAAACTTTTTACGGTTATTATGCTCAAGACTAGTGAGACCTTGAAGCTTCGTCGCCGTATTTTTAGTTGCTGCATTTTTAGCCTTTTTGGCTTCTTCAAGCTTACGAATGGCTTCTAGAGCTTCTTGTTTTCGCTTTTTGTTCAAAGCAGTCGCATTACTTAAAACTTTATTTGCTCCATTTGTTTGAATTTTATTCATAAACTGTTTACGGTTATTATTTTCAAGACTTGTGAGACCTCGAAGCCCTGACTCGACAATTTTCAATTGTTTATTTCTAGTTTTCTGATTTTCTTTTCTTTTAATATTTAATTTTGTCGCGTTATTTATAACTCGTGCAAAACTTTCAGTATTAAGTCTTGTAATAAACTTGGAACTTTCTTCGGGTGTAATATTTGCTAAAGACTCTATAGTACGCTTCGCGTTTTCTTTCAATTGTTGGACTTGCTTCTTTTCAGATTCAACATTACCATTTATTAATCCACGGATAGGTTCTGTGTTTATGTGAGGTTGATTGAGTTGTTTAATATACGTATCCTTCTTTTCTTGTGGAATGACAGAGCTACGTATAAATACACGAAGAGCGTCCTTGTCCTTTTCGTTGTCTTTATTCTTAGCCTTGGATGCAGCGATTAAGCTAGTAATATCTGCTTCATCTTTTTGAAAACTAGTCATATAGCCTTCCATCTCTTTACTTGTGAGATGTTTGAGACCAATAAGATGCTTCTCAAGTCGCTTCTCGTCTTTTAACTTGACTGCGGCGGCTGCAATATTCTTCTTTTCTTGATTGATACGTTGCTGTTCTGTACGTTTATTCTTAATATTTTGATTCATTTGTTGACCTTCTGCTTTGATTGTATTAATGTTTGTATTTGCATTAACAACCTTTGCTAATAATGACTTTCTATTCGCAGGTTTTAGGTCGTTGAGTGTATTGAGATAGACACTGAGTTCTAATTTCTTTTGGGTCAGTTCATCGTTACGTCCTTTAAGAACTGCATTTAATTCTCGAACTTCACGTTTGATACTATTAAGATCGGTATCAAGTTCCACTCGATTAAGAAATGATTCTTTGTTGACGTTCCCAAGGCGAGTATTTTTTAAGAATGTACGAAGTTGTTCCTTCTTATTGCTGACCGTCTTAGCATTTATATTCTGACGCAACTTAAGCGCTTTAGTCTTGAGGCTATTTATATTTAATTTTCCATTATTGTAGTTCTTGAGTAATTCTGCCCCGTTGACCCCCAAACCATTGACGTAGTTTGAAAGGTCTTTACGTTCAGCATTCTTCGCCTTCTTTGCGGTATTCAAGTTGGTGGCACTTTGTTTGATGCCATTAAAATTGAGTTTTTTGCTGTCATAATTTTTAATGAGGGACTTCTTTTGCTCCGCTGTAAGGTTGAGACCATTGAGATACAAAACCATTTCGTCTCGCTCCTTCGCAGCTTGATTTTCTTCAATCTTCAAAAGAGCGTTCTTTTCGCGCACTTCACGCTTTATTTCATCTATGTTAGTACCAAGTTCTACACGATTAATAAATGCTTGTTTGTTTGCATTCCCAAGACGTGTATTCTTCAAGAACGTCCTAAGTTCTTCCTTCTTAGTACTTAACGCTTTTGCATTTATGACCTCGCGCATTTTATCCGCTTTAGCTTTTAGGTTGGTTATGTTTGATTTACCATTGTTGTAGTTCTTCATTAATTTAGTCCCGTTGACTCCCAAACCATTGATGTAGTTTGAAAGGTCCTTACGCTCAGCAGCTTTTACCTTCTTCGCAGTATTTAAGTTAGTGGCTTGCGCCTTAACGCCATTGAAATTGAGTTTTTTGCTGTCATAATTTTTAATTAGGGACTTCTTTTGCTCCTCAGAAAGATTGAGACCGTTGAGATATAAAACCATTTCGTCTCGCTCCTTCGCAGCTTGATTTTCTTCAATCTTCAAAAGAGCGTTCTTTTCACGCACTTCACGCTTTATTTCGTCTATGTTAGTACCAAGCTCTACACGATTAATAAATGCTTGTTTGTTTGCATTCCCAAGACGAGTATTTTTCAAGAACGTCCTCAGTTCTTCCTTCTTAGTACTTAGTGCCTTTGCATTTATGACCTCGCGCATTTTATCTGCTTTAGCCTTTAGGTTAGTTATATTTGATTTACCATTGTTATAGTTCTTCATTAATTTGGTTCCATTGACCCCCAAACCATTGATATAGTTTGAAAGGTCCTTACGCTCAGCATTCTTCGCTTTCTTTGCGGTATTCAAGTTAGTGGCTTGCGCCTTGACGCCGTTGAAATTAAGTTTCTTGCTGTCGTAATTTTTAATGAGGGACTTCTTTTGCTCCTCAGAAAGATTGAGACCGTTGAGATATAAAACCATTTCGTCACGCTCTTTCGCAGCTTGATTTTCTTCAATCTTCATAAGAGCGTTCTTTTCACGCACTTCACGCTTTATATTATTCAAGTTGGTACCAAGTTCTACACGATTAATAAATGCTTGTTTATTTGCATTCCCAAGACGAGTATTTTTCAAGAACGTCCTCAGTTCTTCCTTTTTGGCACTCAGAGCCTTTGCATTTATGATCTCGCGCATTTTATCTGCTTTAGCTTTTAGGTTGGTTATGTTTGATTTACCGTTGTCGTAGTTCTTCATTAATTCGGTTCCGTTGACCCCCAAACCATTGATGTAGTTTGAAAGGTCCTTACGCTCAGCATTCTTCGCCTTCTTTGCGGTATTCAAATTGGCGGCGCGTTGCTTAATACCATTGAAATTGAGTTTTTCACTGTCATAATTTTTAATAAGGGACTTCTTTTGTTCCTCAGAAAGATTGAAACCATTGAGATACAAAACCATTTCATCGCGTTGCTTCGCAGCTTGATTTTCCTTGTTCTTCAAAGCAGCATTCATTTCACGCACTTCACGCTTTATATCAGTCAAGTTGGTAGCAAGTTCTACACGATTAATAAATGATTGTTTGTTCACATTCCCAAGACGTGTATTCTTCATGAATGTACGAAGTTCTTCCTTCTTGGTAGCCAGAGTTTTTGTATTTATGACCTCGCGCATTTTATCTGCTTTAGCCTTGATACTATTTATATTTGATTTACCATTATCATAGTTCTTCATTAATTCTGTTCCATTAACCCCCAAACTATTGATGTAGTTTGAAAGACCTTTACGTTCGGCATTCTTTGCCTTCTTCGCAGCATTCAAAGTATTAGCACTTTGCTTAATACCATTGAAATTGAGTTTTTTATTATCGTAATTTTTAATCAAAGACTTCTTTTGCGTTTCAGAAATATTAAGACCGTTGAGATACAAAATCATATTATCACGCTCCTTCGCGGCTTGATTTTCCTTATTCTTCAAAGCAGCATTCATTTCACGCACTTCACGCTTTATATCATTCATATTTGTATTTGTAACTACTCGGTTGGCAAATGTCTTTCTATTTACATTTGAAAGTCTGGTATTCGCCATAAATGTTTCGAGTTCAGCTTTTTTATCTTTTGCGATCTTGGCATTTAAAACTGCACGTCTTTTATTCACTTCAACTCTAAGATTATTTGATGTCGATACACCATTATTGAACTTCTTGAGTAAATTACTTCCATTAATACCCTTAGTAGAAATATAGTTTGAAAGACTTTTACGATTAGCGGCTTTCGCTTTAACACCAGTGTTAATTTGAGTTGCTCGATTTTTAAGAGTCACCAAATTTGCAGCCTCGCTGTCAAAGTTCTTAAGAATCTTAGCCTTATTCGTATTTGTTATATTGAGAGATTTCATATGGTTCTCCAAATCTTGTCTATTTAATGCAATCTTTTCGGCAATTCTTTCTTTGATACGCTTTGCCGCCATATTACGCGCATCCTTTGTAGTGATAGCCGTATCATCATTAAAAGTTTTAAGGATTTTATTCACATCTGTATTTGCAAGATTGAGCGTTTTGAAATAGTCAACCAATTCAAGTCTATTTGCAAGTCGTTTTTCAACTTTTCTTTGTTTAACGAGTTGTTCCGCAGTTGTTCCTAGAGAAACTAAAGTTGTCGTTTGATTTGCGTTAAATGTTTTGATTATTTGATTTCTATTCAATTCGGTGAGATTCAACTTTTTGAGTAACTCAACGAGACTATCTCGGTTTGTAGCTCTCTTCTTCGCCATACTCGCACTCTTTAATTGACGTGCTTCATTGACAAGAGCATTAACACCAACATTAGACTTGTTAAATTTATTCATAATTGTATTTCTGTTATTCACATTCATATCGAGTTTGTTAATAGTATTGTAGAGAACCGCGCGATTACTCGCCCGTTTCGCGGTTGCGTATACTTTTCGAATATTGTTTGCTTCCTTCATCATATTCGCGAGTATAACATTTTGCGAATTAAATTTCTTTGTAAGATCTGCTTGGTCTTCGGGTGATAAGTTCTTAATCGCGTTCAAGAAAACAACTCGATTTTGCTGTTTCTTTGCAATTTTCTTAGATAATTGGACTTGATCCGCTTTGGAAATACCATTATTAAGTGACTTGACGTTCATGCTCAATACACTTTGCTTATTTTGTTCATTCAATAAGTTAAGAGTATTTAAATACTCACGAAGTTCTTTCATAAGTTGTTCACGCTTCGCGGCGTTTATCGCAGCTTTGAGTTCTTTACCTTTATTACGAAGCGTCATATTTGTTCTTGGATCGGCGTCAAAATTTGATAATATTAAACTTTGTTCATCTGGTTTTAATCCCAAGTTAGTTAAAAAGCTACTCAAAGAATCTCTTCGTTCTTGAATAGTCTTTTCTTGTTTTTTCAACGCATTTTGTTTTAGTGTATTGAGCGCTTTATTACCCGTATTAAACTCTTTAATGTATTCAGCCTTATCATTAGCATTCATAATGAGGGGTTCAAGGAAATTTGATAACTGCTTTTTCTTTTCCGCGATGGCTTTCTCATTTAATTGCTTTTTATATGCACTTGCTGTATTTTTTAATTGCCCTATTGTTTGTACACCGTCATCAAAATTCTTGAGTAGCTTTCGTTCTACATCAGAATTTTTGATACCCAAACTGTTTATATAGTTCATAAGTTCGGATTTCTGTTTACTACGTTTTTCACTCGCACGATTGATTGCTTTATTCGTAGCATTTTGCTTTAAGGCATCCCAATTTGTAAAATATCCATCTAATTTTGATGTTATCTCTATTCTATTTTCTGGAGTTAAGTTGGTAAGCGTATTTAAGAAATTCATGAATTCACCCTCATCTTGAACAAACTTTTCATTTTTTCGAGCCTTGTTTATTTCTTGGGCTCTTTGCAGAAGCGTATTAGCATTTACATTTGTATTATCGAAATTCTTGATAATTTTTTGTTTATTGGATGTATTAAGTTCTAGCTTATTTAATTCATCAATAAGTTTTTGTCTCTTTTCCTTCTTTAATGCTTTAAATCTATTATTCATAGTACTTTTAGCTTCATTTTTCAATGTATTCAACTTATCCGTATTCTTATTCAAACGATTAATATATTCTTTCTGATCACTATTACTGAACCCTTGTTGAGTTAAGAAGTTGACGAGTTCTTTACGCTCAGCATTCTTTATATTTTTCATCTTTTTGGATGCGTACGCAGAAGCATTATTAATGACTGTAGTCAAATTTACATTCTTATTGAATTTATTGTAAAATGGTTGTTTTTCCTCATTTGTGAGAGAAAGATTTCCAAGATGAAGATTAAGTTTTTGTCGATTTGTTTCTCTTTTAAGTGCAATTTTTTGTTGAAACATATTATTTGCCAATTTAATGCTATCATTGAATGATAACTTTTTACTTATAATATTACTCTTATTGTTATTACTGAGTTGCTTATTCGTCATATATTTATTTAATGCATTCATATCAGCCTTTACTTTTGCATTAATAATCTTCTTATGAATTGCATCAGCTTCAGACATCAAATTTTCAAGACTTTCTTTGTTTAACTTTTGAACCAAACTATTTGTAACTGATTTATTGAGACCAAGTTTGTTGACATATGTACTCAACGTAGTCGCGTCAATAGTAAGTTGCTTTTCTATACGATTTTGTACTATAGCATTCACTTCAGTTTGAATATTTTTAACTGATAACTTATTATTTACATCAAATTTGTTAAGAATCACTTTCTTATTTTCATTTGATAATTCTTTACTCACCATATATTGTTCAAGTTCATCCCGATTCTTTTCTCTCTGTGTCGCAACCATTTCTGCCAAGCGCGCATTTACTTCAGCTTTTAATACAGGTATATTTACGTTATTGAGACTAAGTCTACGTATATATCCATTCTTATTTACTTGTGTAAGAGGTGTTGTTTGTATAAAATTTGCAAAGTTATTTTTGTTCTTCTTAAGTTCCATATTTTTCATATTTTTTACCATCTTGTTAATATTCAATTGTAAATTCTTCAACGACGCTTGATTACTATTAAACTTCTTTTCAATCTCAGCTTTTACATCATTTGTTAATTTAGTATTTTTCATGTATCTCAACAATTCTTCTTTATTTACTATCTTTTGCTCATCAACTCGTGACTTTTTTAATTCTTGTGCGCGTTTTTGAAGTGCATTTATCGTGAGTGTATTTTTATTGTAATTGGTCATCATAGTGTTTTGGTCCTCGGGACTGAGTTGAATATTCTCCAAAAACTTTTGAAATGCATTTTTCTCACTCTTCTTTTGTTCAATGACGCGTTTTTCCGAAAGTGTTCGAGCCGCATTTTGATTCATTTTTCCATTTGAACGTAGGTTTGACTTATCTTCATTCGTCAAACCAGGAAGTTTATTAAGAAATCTATTAAATTCAGCTTGAACTTGTTTTTGTTGTTCGATGACTTGAGCAGCTTCATCCTCTTTTTGTTTCTTCGCGTTCATAATCAACCTGTTTACATTACGATTTCCATTGTTAAACTTTTTTAATATATTCGTTTTATTGAGACCGTTTCTTTCAATCTTTGTTTCGAGATTTTTACGAAGATTTTCGACTTTACGTTGTTCAGATATTTCAAGAGCTTTTTTCTGAATAGCATTTATATTCATTTCGCCATTGTTAAATAATTTAATGAGAGCATTTTTATCTGCATTTTGAATAACTACATTTTTATTCAAGAAGTTTGAAAGTTGTTTTTTTGTCGCATACTTCTGGCGTTTTTCTGCGAGAGTACGAGCTGCGTTTTGATTCATTTTACCATTTGAACGGAGTGCTTCCTTATCTTCAGCAGTCAGAGACGTTAGGGTATTAAGAAATGTATTGTACTCTGCCTGTTTTCCAGCCACTACTTGAGCAGCTTCTTCGACTTTTAGCTTCTTAGCGTTACTAATTAATTTATTCACATTACGATTTCCAGCATTGAACTTTTGTAATATATTCGTTTTATTGAGACCATTTTGTTCAATTTTAGCTTCAAGTTCCGTACGAAGTTTGTTTACTTCTTCTTTTTTACGTTGTTCAGATAATGCAATTGCCTTCTTCTTAATCGCATTCGCATTTAATGTACCATTATTGAATAATTTGATGAGAGCATTTTTATCATTTCCAACAAGACCTGCATTATTTAGGGACTTTGACAGTTCTTGTTTATTCGTAATCTTCTTAGCTATTAACTTATTGTTTTCAAGTTTCTTAGCAGCGTTACGATTAAGTTGTTCCTGTTTTTCAGCTGCGATTTGAGCAGCCTCATTTGTCTTTAGTTTTCTCGCGTTACCAACTAATTTATTTACGTTAAGATTACCTGCGTCGAACTTTTGTAGTATATTCAGTTTACTGGGTTCATTAAGTTCAAGTTCACCAAGTTTTGCTACGAGTTCCGTTCGGAGTCCACTTACTTCTTCTTTTTTACGTTGCTCAGATAACTCCATAGCCTTTGTCTTAATCGCATTCGCATTTAAAGTACCGTTATTAAACGACTTGATGAAAGTATTTTTATCATTTCCGACGAGACCTAAGTTATTTAGGAACTTAGACAGTTCTTGTTTATTTGTAATCTTTGTAGCTATTAACTTATTGTTTTCAAGTTTCTTGGCGGCGTTACGATTAAGTTGAGCTTGTTTTTCAGCTGCGATTTTAGCAGCTTCGTCATTCTTTAGTTTTCTTGCGTTACTAACTAATTTATTTACGTTAAGATTACCTGCGTCGAACTTTTGTAGTATATTCAGTTTACTGGGTTCATTAAGTTCAAGTTCACCAAGTTTAGTAACTAGTTCCGTGCGGAGTCCACTTACTTCTTCTTTTTTACGTTGCTCAGATAACTCCATAGCCTTTGTCTTAATTGCATTCGCATTTAAAGTACCGTTATTAAACGACTTGATGAGAGCATTTTTATCGTTTCCGACGAGACCTAAGTTATTTAGGAACTTAGACAGTTCTTGTTTATTTGTAATCTTCGTAGCTATTAACTTATTGTTTTCAAGTTTCTTGGCGGCGTCACGATTAAGTTGTTCCTGTTTTTCTGTCGCGATTTTAGCAGCCTCGTCATTCTTTAGTTGTCTCGCGTTACGAACTAATTTATTTACGTTAAGATTACCCGCGTCGAACTTTTGTAGTATATTCAGTTTACTGGGTTCATTAAGTTCAAGTTCACCAAGTTTAGTTGTAAGTTCTGTGCGGAGTCTAGTTCGTTCTTCTTGTTTACGTTGTTCAAATACTTCAACTGCCTTTGTCTTAATAGCGTTCGAATTTAATGTACCATTATTGAATAACTTGATGAGAGCATTTTTATCATTTCCAACAAGACCCGTGTTATTTAGGAATTTTGAAAGTTCTTGCTTATTTGTAATCGTCGTATTCTTGAGTCGCTTTTCAGAAAGTGCTCTGGCCGCATTCTCATTAAATTTACCATTTGAAAGTAATTGTGCTCTATCTTCATTTGTTAAACCTACGAGACCTTTAAGAAATGTATTATATTGATTCTTTTTATTATTAGCATTTTCAACAGCCTCTTGCACCTTAAGTTGTTTGGCATTGGTAATCAATCTGTTTACGTTTCTATTACCATTATCGAACTTTTGTATTATATTCAGTTTACTTGTTTCATTCAGTTCAAGTTTTCCAACTTCATTTAGAAGACGTTTACGAAGAACATCATCATTCTTGGATGCTTGAGATTTTTCAAGATTGAGAGCTTCAGCTTGGATAGTATTCATATTCACATTAGTGTTTTTGAACTTTTGAACAAACTTAACCTTATTTTCTTCACTAATCTTGAGAGGCTTCAAAAATGAGAGAAGATTTAACGTGACTTGATTTTTCTTTTCATCCATTCGCTCTTGTACAAGTTTATTTGCACGATTTTTCATTGTAGTCAAATTTGTTTTATTGTTAATTTCATTGAGTAGACTCTGTTTATCTTCGGGACTCAAATTGATATTTGAAATCATATTTGTAAATTCAGAACGTTTATTTGAAATTTTTTCATTTCGTTGCGTACCTGCAAGCGTTTTAGCCTCCTCGATGAGTGCATTCACGTTCGAACCGTTTTGTTTTGCTCGATTCAGAAACGATTGTTTATTAGTATTATTAAGTGAAAGCGTTTTAAGAAACATCGTCATCTTTTCCTCATTTGAACGAACGACATTACCTTTTTCATCTGACTTTAGTTGTGCTTCAGTTTGAAGCTGTTTAAAATCATCCGTAGCCATACGACGAATAAATGAATTACGAGTTGTGTTATTTAAATTAAGAGTATCAAAAAATCCAAGAAGAGTATCTTCTTCTTTTTTTGCTTGTTGCGCTTGAGCGACCACTTGTTCACGCTTAACACCACCAACCTCAAGATTCGAAAGAAACTTTTGTTCTCTCTTAAGACCAAGTTGCTTAACTTGGGCTACCGCCAAATTTAATGCCAAGTTATTGTTTTTAGGAACACTATTGTTCGTTTTTGGAACACCGTTGTTATTTTTGGGAACACCATTATTGGTTTTAGGAATACCGTTATTCGTTTTAGGAATACCGTTATTCGTTTTTGGAACACCATTGTTCGTTTTTGGAACAATACCATTGTTAGTTTTTGGAACAACCTTGTTATTTTTCTTACCAAATAAACTAGCGAAGAAACCCTTCTTTTCAGCAGTTGGTTTTGGTTCTACGATGTTTGTTGGTCGATTTCCACCAAGAAACTTTGGTTTCCCCCCTTTCGTAAAGAGACCACTAGATGGGAATGAAACTTTAGAATTCTTCGGTCGATTTACCGTAGTACCTACGTTTTGAACTGGTTTAGTGGTTTCACTAAGAAACTTTGGTTTCTCACCTTTCTTGAAAAGACCACCAGTTGGGAATGAAACTTGAGACTTCTTGGTAGTATTTAAATTACTTGGACCCACACTTGGACCCACACTTGGACCCACACTTGGACCCACACTTGGACCCACACTTGGACCCATATTAGGTCCCTTATTGGTACCTAGGTTTGGACCCATATTAGGTCCCTTATTGGTACCTAGGTTTGGACCCATATTAGGTTTCTTATTTGGACCTAGGTTTGGACCCATATTAGGTTTCTTATTTGGACCTAGGTTTGGACCCAAGTTGGGTTCTATATTGGTGGTATTCACTGCTGTGTTATTCACTGCTGTGTTACGGTTAACCGAAATCTTTGTCTTTTTCGCGAACTTAATAGGTTCGTTGATTTTCATGTATCGTAGACGCTTACCAATAGCATCTACGATTTGACTTTTCGTCATCTGTTCAACTTGCCTAAGATCAACCTTACGTGCGATTCTCTTGAGATCGGTACGTTTAGTAGTTGAATCAAAAAGGAGTTCATAGTCACGAGGACTCAAAGGTGATCTCTTATCGACGAGATAAGTTCGATCTGAACTCATGATAAGTGGTGGTAAAGGTAATTTACCCTCCTGAATTTCATTGTACGCTTGACATATTTGATTTCTTGTGAGTTTAATATCCACACCTGTATTCAATTTGATTAATTGTCTGAGGTTTTCTATTTCTGCGTTTGGATCGCACGCATCTAACATTTATATTAAACTAACAAAAAATTGTAACGAATTATTTAACGGCAACATATCCCATATTATAAAGTCTAACTTTATCTTCATAACTCATATTGAAGTCAAAAATGTTGATATTACCTACATTTATTTCAATTAAATTAGAGCTATCAGTGTATTGAACACGATTCATAAGCGCTGAGCGTATAAGAGTTTCAAAATACTGCTTTGGTGACGTAATATCTTCCTGGTATACACGTTCTATTTTCAATTTTATACATGTTATTTCATGTGGTTTTTTATCTAAAAAGGGTGTAATTGGATATTGTTCCTGGGTTCCACCATCAACATAGGTCCGCCCCTCATACTTACTACACGCAAAAATTAGGGGAACTGCTATACTCATACATACTGCGTCTATGACTTTCATGTTTGGATGTGTATCTTTAGAGAAGTACTCCGTCGTCGACGAATTGAGACAAAAAGCAGATATGTATATCTTCATATCCAATTCTGCAAATGTTGGGTCGCCCCCACAGATTTGTATAAGCTTGGTGCGAATAGGCGCTAAATCAACAAAACCAAATTTGTTAAAAAAGGAGCCTATGCGTAATTTAACAAATTCGGGGATATTCAAGGATAAAGAAAGTTCTAAGATCTCATCTACGGACATCCCCATTGCTAACATAAGAGCCAAAATAGAACCCGCGGAGGATCCAGATATCTCCTTCACATCCACAAGTTTTGTTTCAAGTGCCTTCAGAGTTCCAATCAATGAATAGATACCCATTGAAGCTGGACCCAAAACAAGGTACTTCATTCTCCTATTTAATAGAATTGAGGAAATTGACGACGCAAAATCGCAAACACTATTGCGAAGACCACGGCGTGGGTAAACACTGCCGCGATACTCGTTTGCCCGGAGCGGAAAAGACCCCCAGAACCTGGAGGAATGGTCAAGAAGAGACCTGGACTGAGGAGCAAGAAAAGTGAGGTCGTCACAATCAAATCCGTCTTTGTCAACACAAGACCCATCATTTTTGCGACAACACTGTAAACGACTGGAAATAGGAGTGCGTGAAATAAAGCTGCAACTTGGGTTGTTTGACCTGACATAAACTTGGCGTCTTGTCCATCTGAAGTCACGAGGACTCCTGGACTGAGTGCAAAAAAAAGGGCCGCTGGAACAGCAACTTTTCTGGACGTGATATCGGGGAGCATATTTAATATATAGTGATATTATTTTGCCTACTATACCGAATAACAAACTTAAGCCAGTGGTCAAAGGTTGCATTCGTCATAATCTCATTATATAACCCCAAATCATCAATGTAATCTTGCATACGAATCCAAATGTATGCTAAATTAGTTTCATAGGGTGACCAAACGTAACCATGACTGTCCTCGTGCTGAATGTAACAAAATTCTGCAAAATCTGAAAAGTCACATTCCGTGAGTAGAATGTGTTCTAAATAGGCATCTCGAATGAGTTCTCTCACCAGATCCCACAATGCCCAAAGTTCATCTGAGTACTTAATTTGCCAATCTTCTGTACTGAGATGAAGTTCATCTTCAAAATGTTCCTCGTCGCTCGGAATAACATCGAGTCCTGTGTTGGCGTCCTCAATATATTGACTCCACACCATTTGTATTACTTATCTTCTTCATCGGACTTTTCTTTTATCCCAGTTAATGAGATAGACGTAGATTCTCTGACTTTAATCATGTCCTGGATGGCGTTGAGAGCGCCTTCCAACATGGCTTCATCGCCACCAAAGAACTTAAGAAGTCCGTCACGAATTGCGTCCTTATTCATGGTTCCTTTACGGACTGATGTACGAAGGCTAATCTTGCCTTTCCTGAGGTTAATGGTATCAATACCCTGGTCAATCATATGCTTCTTAACAGCCTCCTTGAGGCGTTTTTCTTCTTGAGTGAGGATTTTGATATCAGATTTTGCTTCAGAGAGCTGCTTTGAGAGTTCAACAAGCTTGGCGACACTCGCAGAGAGTTCGGTAGGTACTGACATTATTACATAAAGCTAGGGTCTAATCTTTAAGTTGATTAGCACAAATCGCGTTGCATCAAATCGGGAACGATGGTGCTGTTATTCCAAACGAATGGAGCCTTGGGGTTTGGTGGATCCGCGCGAATTTGTTGGTTGGCGTTACGCAAAGCACCGCCGACGGTCTCTGGGAAGCCAATTTGTTGACGGGGTTCGAGGAAATTTTGTCCTGCGAGGATGTCTTCTGGAGCAAACTCACCGAAATCCTCATCCGATGCAACTTCACGGGGGAGGAGGGAGGACGCTAAGCCAACACCTTTCTCCATACCGCAACCATTTTGCACTGGAACGGCGGCAACCGATGGACCAGCGGCTGGAGCAAAGTCATCGAGCGTGAAATAGTCACGTTCGGCAATAGAATATTTAGACTTTTTGTTCATTGTGAAGAGCAAATAGACCAATACGGCGACGGCAGCGACCATCATGAGTCCTTGGGTGCGACCCTTATTCATCTTATTCATCATCTTTTATATATGGTCAACAAATTTTTTATTCCTCATCAACAAAGGCATAGCCGTCTGGGTAAGTATCCAAAATTGGGGCTGGATGAACTTTGACCTGGACAACATTCCAAGTTGAACCAAATGATTTTTTGGCAAACCAAATTCCAGCAAATTCGAGGATGACATCACAAGTCATACCGGGCTGGATACTTTCGAAGTCAACGAGCTCCTGTTGCGCGTTGAAAACTTTAGTATTCTCGATGCGTTCGCCTGTAAACTGCCCATCGACAACACTTGGTGTATACGCACCACGAATGATATTTTCAGACAATTGCTTTCCGAACCAAGTCTCACAATTGTCGCGGGCAGCTTCGAGATTGAGTGTATCCACAGCATCAATCTTCAAGATATTGGCATCTGAAGCGAGATCAAGAACAATGTCTCCTGATGCGAGAATAACCTTGACCTTATTCAATTGAATGAGGCACTTACGCTTCGTATCATTGAGAGCTTTTACGAAGTAGAGACCATCGTCTCCTTTTGCTGGAGCTTGGTATAACATTTATGTGTATTTTAGACGTCAATTCTTTAAACCAACAAATGGAATTTCTGATGCCTTTCGTAAGAGTTGGGGTGAAACCCATTTATCGCGCGTTGCTTTGTACCCATACAACACCTTGGCAGTATTTATATTTTTTGGAAGTTGTTTACCGACGAGTGGTCTGAAGTTATATTCATTGTGTACGTATGCGTTTGATTTATTACGTATCCATTTTTGTTTGTTCAAGTCAAATCTCGAAGTACCATACGTTCTCGCAAAACCTGGGATATTGATACTGGGGAGAGATGCTTTGACGCCATACACAATTTGTTTGGAGAGTCGTTCAGTCACAGGTTTTGTCGTGTACTCTGAGTAACTCTTTGGGTTTATCTTGGAAGCCAATGACATTTTCACACGACCTTCACGTCGAAGTAATACTCGGTGCGATTTTACCTTATTGTACGTACGTTCATATATGGTATTAATACTATCCGTAGGTTGAATACTATTATCTTTTGTAATCAATTTGGACAATTTGTACAACCGTTGGCGGTCCTTTTCCTTTTTCTCTGGGCGAAGACCAAGTTTTTGCATGAGGTAGACGTCATCCAAGAGAAATCGCTTACCTGCAATGAATACCCGCTTGTCGTGAACCATCGCATTAGTATCCTTATTTTTGTACGTAATCCCCTGCTTCTTTGATTGTATGACCTCATACCCAAATTCACCTGGGCGCATGAATGGCATATCCAAGATACCCCCCAGGACTTCTTGAGTTATCGCACCTTTCTCAATTGAAAAGTAACGTACATTGAGGTCAAGGGCAAATAATTCAACATCAATGAAGACATCACTGGGTGTGACTTCACTCCCAGACCCAGATTTCTTCTTCTTGATGAGAGTATACCGTCTAGTCACATAAGGTCCAGTTTCAGAAAAGCCTAACCCTATGAACCTCGCGATTTTGTTTGGTCTCGAGAGACGTTGCTTGACCTTCATATTTATCTTTTTTGCCGTCTCCCCCAACTTATTCCATAGGATTAACTTAATCGCTTGAAGTTTACCAAAATATTTATCGTTATATTTGACTCGAGGAATGAACTTTGTATCTATATCACTCGCGATGAGCCGATCATTTCGATCGAGATACATGTTGAACGCTTCACCACCTGAAATAATGAGGTCCCCCATAGACTTGGTGAACTCCGAAAGCTCCCCAATTGTCTTGAAAATAACATCACGAATAGTGTCGGTGACGTACGCATAGACCATCTTTTCAAAGCTCGATTGTTTGTGAAGTCTAGATACTCTCTTCCTGAATGCCGACAAGTTACCATCTTCATAATACTTTTCAAGTATTTGGTCATTGAAGAATAAATTTTTTTTCAAGAATCTGTTAATGACCGCTTCTGAATAAATTTCAGTGTCCATTATTATATTGCTACATAATAAATGGTCTGCAGTGTAATCGATGAATGTAGATGTTATGCATACTCTGATGCTGGTGACCCACGAAAGAACCAGTTCTGTGGCGCTCGAAAAGGTCCATATGTCTCACCATGTCCAGCAGACTGTTGCGATAGTGGATGTCCTGGACAAACTCCTAAAGTAGAACCTCGTGAACCTTTTCGAGTTGTCGAACGCCCCGTTTTAGTTAAAAGTAAATTGGAGACTTATAAACCAAAAGACTATGTATTTTTATTATTGGTCACGATTGCGTTTCTATTGTTGTACTTATCATAACTTAAAGATTTAGGTGCTAGTACTGATATAAGATGTCTCTTGAAACTATTCAAACTGAAATTGCTGCTCTCCGCGCCGAAGTTAAGATTCTCACGAAGATTGTTCGTAAGATCAAGTCTACGCAGGAAGACCCAGATGGCGAAAAGGCTAAGGCTCGTGCAACGAATAATGGTTTCAACCGAAAGCAAGAAGTGTCGCCTAAGTTGCGCGTATTCTTGGGACTCGCTGATGATGAATTCATCTCCCGCTCTGAAGTCACCAAGTTCATTACTCGGTACATCACGGAAAGAGGTCTCAAGCACCCAGAAAACGGTCGTCAGCTCATTTTGGACGACGTTCTCCGTGACCTCCTCGCACCACCAGCTGGTGTCCAAGTCACCTACCTCAACCTTCAAAAGTACCTGTCCCCACATTACGTGAAGACGGCTTAAAAAAATAACACTTTCTAATACAAAGGGCAACATGTTAATTGAACAATCCCAGATTGAAAAACTTGTTGGTACAAAGATTAAGAACCTATCTTTGTACCAAAAGGCATTTACGCACAAATCCGCAATCAAAGAATATGAGGAATGTTCTGAATCGTTTGAGACTCTCGAATTTATGGGTGACTCAGTTCTCGGTTTTATCATCACAAAGTTCTTGTTCGACCGGTATGAATGTCGCCAAGAAGGTTTCCTCACCAAAGCTCGTACAAAACTCGTTCGCAGTGAAACTCTCGCCAATATTGCGCTTAAGATGGGTCTCAATGATATGGTTGTCATGGATGAGAAGGGGATGCGTAATGGGTGGAACAATAACCCAAAGATTTTGGAAGATGTTTTTGAAGCCCTCGTCGGTGCCATCTACATGGATTTGGGTCTTCTTCACGCTAAAGAGTTTGTTCTACGGATTTATACAAATCCAGAGTACATTAACTTGGATGCTATCATGGTTGATGATAACTTCAAAGATCATCTCATGCGCTACTCTCAAATTATGAACTTTCCACTCCCAGAATATCGTATCGCCGGACAACAGGATGGTATGTTTTACATAGATGCCTATATTAATAACCAGTTTGGGGGGAGAGGGGAGGCTAAAAGTAAAAAACAAGCTGAACAACTCGCTGCTCGAGCATTCTTTGAGCAACTTAAAAACTATAAACTCCATTAGTTCAATATGCATCCAAACGTTCAGAAAGCAATTGAAAGAGAATATGCTGCGCAAAAGTCTGAGGAATGGTTAGCGCTTCGTGGGAATATGCTCACAGCATCCGATGTAGCTACTGCGATTGGTCATAATAAATATGAGACACCCGAGGACCTTCTTCGAAAGAAGTGTGGCGTTGGTGAAAAGTTCAGTGGCAATGACGCTACCAGACATGGTGAGAAGTATGAAAATGAGGCAAGAATCCTCTATGAAGAAAGATATGGGGAAGTCGTCCATGAAATTGGTCTTTGTCCACATCCAGTCTACAATTGGCTGGGTGGAAGCCCCGATGGTGTCACTGAATCTGGTAAGCTCGTTGAAATCAAGTGTCCAATGAGTCGTAAGATTGAGGCATGCGTACCAGAACATTACGTACCACAAATTCAACTTTGTATGGAGATTTTGGACTTAGAAGAAGTAGATTTTATTCAATATAAACCAGCTGAGACTAATTGGCCTCGTCCAGAGGAGTTTGTAGTTGTTAATGTGAAGAGGGACCGCGAATGGTTCAAGACATACCTCCCAGTCATGAAAGAGTTCTGGGACAAGGTTCTCTATTACAGAGAACATTTGGATGAGTTACCCAAGCCCAAGGAGAAGACAACGAGAAAGAAAAAGGAAGTTGAACCACCCAAATGTGAAATTCAACCCATTTCCGATGAGGATGTGTATAATGAAGATTGAATTCTTTCTATCATAGCAAGCTTATCCTCCTCTTTGTATGACTTACCTTTGGATAGATTGTCCTTATCTAATAAACGCTGAGAGTTCAGATAGTGCCAACAATACTTATTGTCTTCTGGCAAATTCCACGCAAAGCATGGGATTATTTCGTCTATGTGAACATCATCGTTATCTGTTATAGGTCGTCCATACCTATCTTCAAATGTTTTATTCAGATACTTCACCCACTCTTTAGTTGTCATACAAAGGTCAGCCAGTGTATGGGTTGGGTTTGAGGATTTTATAACTCGAGATCTTCTACTTCTCCTTAACTTTATTAAGTATCCTTGTAGATCACAGATTTTACAATGTATACGCTGTCTACTATGTTCACATATGTAACTTCCCCCACACTCTTTACACCTAGAACGCCGTCTACTATGTTCACATATTTGACTTCCCCCACACTCTTTACAATGTGAACGCCGTCTACTATGTTCACATATTTGACTTCCCCCACACTCTTTACATACAGAACGCTCTCTATTATGTTCACATATGTGACTTCCCCCACACTCTTTACAATGTGTACGCTGTCTACTATGTTCACATATTTGACTTCCCCCACACTCTTTACATATAGAACGCTCTCTATTATGTTCACATATTTGACTTCCTCCACACTCTTTACAATGTGTACGCTGTCTACTATGTTCACATATTTGACTTCCCCCACACTCTTTACACCTAGAACGCCGTCTACTATGTTCACATATTTGACTTCCCCCACACTCTTTACATTCTGAACGTATTCTACTATGTTCACACATAGAACTACCAACTTTTAAACCCAATTGTGCTCCTAAAATTTTGCATTCAGGGTTTAAACAGCGATCGTTCCGTTTGTTACATGGACAAAGCCAACACCTCCCTTTCTTGTAAAACACTTTCTCAGAAGGTTGGCAAAGTACCACTTCTTCCATACATTCTTTAATCTCTTCATCTTTAAGTTGGTACTTATCAGTTGTAGAAGGTTTCGGCATCTTTCAGCATCTAAAAAGTATCGTGAAAAGAATAAAGAAAAAATCAACGAGAAAAAGAGACTACAATATGAGACTAAAAAATCTGTTATACCATCCGACAAAACATAAAAAAACTAAAATTTTATAATAATAGTATATTTGTAACTTTTCTGGACTCTGTACACCTAAGTGTACCACCGCTATGTAAAAAAGTAAACCAAAATCATGAAGATTGAAGAATCATATATCCGTGCTAAAAATTTACTGAATGGACGTCTGTTTGCTCCATACCAGAGAGAGGGGGTTCTCTGGATGCTTAAGATGGAAAATCAGCTATCTGGTCCCAAGGGGGGCTTCCTCTGTGACGAGGTTGGTCTGGGTAAAACTGTACAATTGGTTTCAACTATGCTTGGAAATCCAATGAAACGTACATTAATCGTTGTACCCAAATCTATCATCACTCAATGGGCTCAAGAGATAAACAAGTTCGCACCAACTCTGAGTGTCTGTGTATTTGACGGACCCCAACGGAAGTTGATGGAATGTGATGTCGTCATCGCACCCTACTCGCTTCTCTCAACTGAAGAACCAACACCAATTCATACGTACATTTGGGATCGTGTTATTCTCGACGAGGCACATACGATTCGAAGTAAGAGGTCTAGGATATTCAAGAGTGTGTGCTCTCTCAAAACAGATATTAAGTGGATTGTGACTGGAACACCAGTCTTCAACTCTATGGATGACTTCGTGTCTCTATGTGTTTTTCTTGGATTCCCCAAGTCTATCACACAGGGAAGAATGGATGATATCAAGAACATTTACATTCTTCGACGAACAAAGGATGACCTCTCAAAAATAAATGAGCGTCTCGCGTTACCAGCGTGCCACTTTGAAAATGTCGAGCTTGATATGTTTCCAGATGAAAGACAGTTATATGAGTTGGTATTCAAAGAAGGTCAAGATACAATTAAAGATGCATTCAAGCATGCCATGAGTAACAATGCAAAAAACATGGTTATCTTGGAGTGCCTCCTTCGCGCGCGACAATGCATGATTTGGCCCCAAATGTACTTGGATGGGGTTGCGAAAAAATTGGACACACAACCCGAGCAGTGGGTTGGACGCTCAAACAAGATGGAGACCCTCCTCAGACTTATTCAGGAGCACCCTACCGAGAAAAGTCTTATTTTCTGTCAATTTGTTGGTGAGATGGACTACATTCAAAACTCATTGGAGTGTCCAACATTTAGGATTGATGGCTCGGTACCAAAGGAGGAAAGAGATAATCAAGTTGATGCGTTTAAAAAAGCGCCACCAGGAGCTGTGTTCATTATTCAAATCAAAGCTGGGGGTCAAGGTCTCAATCTTCAAGAAGCGACGCGCGTGTATATCACAGGTCCATCGTGGAATCCCGCGACAGAGCTCCAAGCCGTTGGTAGAGCACATCGCACAGGACAAACACAACAGGTCTATGTGAAAAAGTTAATCTATAGAGAGACTGAGACATATTTGAGTGTTGAAGAGGAAATGATGGCGCTTCAGGGACATAAATCCATAGTGTGTTCCAAGGTTTTGAATGATCAAAGAATTGAGCACCAAATACCAGTAAAAAGGATAAATGATAAGATTTCGATCTTGGACATCAGGAAAATTTTCAAAGCCTAAAGTATACAAATATGTCAAAGTTAATTGGAAGTCGAGCTGAAGTTTTCCACGGAACTGCTGAACGAACCTCAGGTGGTCTCAGAACCAAAGATCTTATGTTGGGTAAGGATGGTCAAATTAAGAGCATCGCAGCGCACGATGCCGCCCTCGAACGTATGAAGCGTGAAGGTAAGAAGTCAATGGTCAAGGTCTTCAAACCAAAGAAGGGTACGTTTACGCTCCAGCCCAAGGAAGGTACTGCGGCGTACAAGAAGAAGATCAAAAAAATGATCTAAGTATACTATAATTATGACTCTCGTAAAGTGGAACGAGTCTGTTAAAATAGCCAAAATTAAGTTAGGTTTGGACCCCCACGACTTTATCAAAGTTCAGGGTAAACTCTTGAAAGAAGCTCAGATCATATATCACCTTCTCCTTTTGAATAAAAAATGTAATAATAGTAATAAGTAAAGCAGATGGCGGCACTTGCTGCGATGATGGCAAAAAGTATGGCTAAAGGTATGGCTAAATCACTCGTTGGACGTATGCGATTTGAAGCTCGTGGTATGGCAAACAGACTAAAGAGAAATGCTCGAGAATTGGCGTACGATTATAGAAATAAAGCGCGTGCCGCGGCTACGAACTATCTTGATGAACAAAAGAATCGTATTTATCAGACGGCTCGCAATTCATTTTATACGAAGGTTGGTGGTGGACGGCGTAATTATGCACCGGTACCAGCGTATAGAAATGAGGTTGGAACAAATAATGTAGAACGTCTCTATTAAATTTTAAATTGGAACCCCTTTAGATTTTGTGGTTCATAGACTACAAGTTGATTAAGCTTCCAAGTACACCCAAACTTTCTGTTCAAGAAATAGACACTGTTGAGTTCAACAATCGCGTGTCCACTATTTCTTGCATAGAGACCATTCGTGACCTCCGTTTTGATTGGAATCTTATTCGCGTCATACACACCAGCCTTAATCATATTATTGTGGTCCGTATCAACTTTGACTCTAAATTTTGGTTCTCTGTCTAAAGATTCTTTAATGTTCGAATTAAACATTGGAAGTACTTCTTCTTTCGTCATCACTTTTCCAAAAATGGTCTCACTTTGTTGAACAACGGCATCCACGATTTTATCCTCGATATCACGAAGTCCTTTGTAGAACTTGTTGATATACGAAGCATCCTCATCATAGCCCTTCATTGCGAGGTCAATGTTATATTTAGTTGGTCCGACTTCAGGTGTAAATCCAGAGATACCAAAGGGCATGTACAACCTAGGAAATTGAATTTTCATTGGTGTACCCTCCTTCGTAGAAAGAACAATCTTTTTGTTATTAAACTCGGCGATTTCTAAATTTTCAATAGCGTCTTGGATTTTAGACATTGTACTGTGTATTCAACACATCAAAACTTTAAGCTGAGCACGCAACACAATCGGGTTCAAGACTAAACTGGATTGGTCGAGCCTTCGCCTTTGAACGAAGATAGTACATACCAGTCTTAAGACCAGATTTCCATCCATACATATGCATCGAGGAGAGTTTGGAGAGTGTTGGACTTTCCATGAATAAATTCATAGATTGGGACTGGTCGATGAAACGCCCCCGGTCTGCCGCCATATCAATGATTGCCTTTTGACTGATTTCCCATACAGTCTTATAGAGTTTCTTAATATCCTCGGGGATATCTATAATATTTTGGATAGAGCCCCCAGCTTTGACCATGAGGTCCTTCATTTCTTTTGACCAGAGACCAACCCGTTTGAGATCATCAACGAGGTGCCTATTCACGACAACAAATTCACCCGCGAGTGTTCGTCGCACGTAGATGTTTGTTGTGTACGGTTCAAAACACTCATTGTTACCCAAGATTTGGGCAGTAGATGCCGTGGGCATTGGAGCCATGAGGAGACTGTTACGGAGACCAATAGTCTTGACTCTCTCACGCATCGCATCCCAATCGTAGCGTCCACTAAACTTAGTTTCTCCCTCCCACATATCGGGTTGAAGAATACCTTGGGACGCTGGGGAACCCGCAAAAGTCTCATAGGACCCCTCAACCTCCGCCAATTCTGAACTCGCTTCAAGCGCCGCGTGATACATAGTCTCAAATATATGCGCGTTCATGACTCTGGATTCTTCAGAATCAAATGGAAGTCCACATAGAATGAATACATCCGCGAGTCCTTGAACACCGAGACCAATTGGTCTGTGACGCATATTTGATTTTCGAGCAGTCTCCACTGGGTAGAAGTTACGGTCAATCACACGATTGAGATTCTTTGTAACAATCTTTGTAATTTCATGAAGTTTTGCGTAATCAAATGTTTTTGTTGCCTTGTCCACATATTTGGGAAGAGCGATAGATGCCAAATTACAAACGGAAGTCTCGTCTTTGTCGGTGTACTCGATAATTTCAGTACATAAGTTTGAACTCTTAATGACACCCAAGTTCTTTTGGTTGGACTTCTTGTTACATGCATCTTTATAGAGCATATATGGGGTCCCAGTCTCCGTTTGGCTCTTAAGAATAGCTTTCCATACCTCACCCGCTGGAACTGTCGCTGATGCGAGACCCTCCTCTTCGTACTTTGTGTAGAGGTCCTCAAATTCTTGACCATAAACATTTGAAAGACCCTTCGCCTTATCTGGGCAGAAGAGTGACCAGTTTCCACCCTCCTCTACCCGTTTCATGAAGAGGTCTGGAATCCAAAGGGCTGAGAATAGGTCACGGCATCTCGCCTCATCATCTCCCTGGTTCAGACGCAACTCCAAGAACTCCATGATGTCCGCGTGCCATGGTTCCAAATAAACCGCGATAGAGCCTTTACGACGACCAGCCTGATTTACATAGCGCGCGGTAGCGTTGAATACACGGAGCATTGGAATAATACCATCAGATTGTCCATTCGTGCCTCTAATACGAGACTTGTTGGCTCTCACATCGTGGATATGAATGCCAATACCCCCAGCCCACTTGGAAATTTGAGCGCACTCTGTAAGAGTCTCGTAAATTCCAGTGATTGAATCATCCTTATTTGCGATGAGAAAGCAACTGGACATTTGCGGTCTTGGAGTACCAGCATTGAAGAGAGTTGGCGTGGCGTGGATGAAGAGACCTTGGGACATCTTATCATAGGTCTCGAGTACAGCTGGTATATTGGTTCCATGAATACCGATCGCGACTCTCATGAACATGTATTGGGGGGTTTCCATTAATTTACCATCGTGGCGTTGGAGGTAGGATTTTTCGAGAGTTTTAAGACCAAAGTATCCAAAGTCAAAGTCGCGTTCAGGCTTAATATCATCTTTGACTTGGTTCGAAATATCGGCAATCTCCTCTGTAACAATCCCAGCTTTTGCTAACTTTTTCATAGCGATATTGAAGTTGTTTGGGCATACCTTCTGGATATTACTTGCGATGATGCGGGTGGCGAGGATTTCATAATCTGGATCGGAGGTAATCATACCGACGCAAATTTCAGCAGAGAGGACATCGATTTCTTGGGTTGTGATACCGTCATACATCGACGAGAACACCTGTTGGGCAACTTTAGACGAATCACAGTTTTCGGAGAGACCGTATGTTAAATTCTTGATCCTATTGGTGACATTATCAAATTTCATATCCTCAATACGACCGGAGCGTTTTGTGACCCTCATTTAATTTTATTGCGTGTTTTATTTTTAACTTACTTACTGCACTTCTCAAGATCACCACTACGAACTTTCACAGTACCAACAGTTTCAAACTTACGGTTGGGCTGGAGAAGATATGTATTAACAAAGAAAGGACCTTCTTGACCGGCTGGGGATACTGGGGGATAAGACCCAACGAAGCAGGCTGGAGCTTGGCATGGAATTTCCTCAACATTTTGGGGCTTGACATCATAGACTTCGTCGAAGTCAGCAGTATTCAACATTTAGTATTTACAGAGTTTTTTTTCCAAGCGTATATTAAATGTGTGATAACCTTCACCTTGATTCCATGAAGCAGTGTGTGACTCCACTCAATACCCTGTTCTTTTCTGAGTTCAACCGCAATCTTCTCCAGCGGGGGATTCGTCAGGCCTTCAAGAACAAGACCGGTATTGCCATTGACTACCAAAACCCAGATGATGTCTACAGTATGATGCGTGTCGTGTTTATTAACAATGCCGGTGACCATTACTCACAGGTGAACGAACAGGTAAAGATGATGAATGCTCGTGTGATTGATGCAGCCGTCACTCAAATTCAGACGGGTGTTTCGCAATACATGGCGTACGTGCAAGACATTGATACCCTTTCTGTCCCCCTAGAACGACCCATGAACACAAGCACCTACGGTAAAAAAATGGATATCAACAAGAAGATTGGAATCAATTAAAGTTTTAGATCTATGATGAGATAAGATGAGTTTGAATTACTATAAAACTGAGACTGAAAAAGTATGTAAATCTAAGGGCTGGGACCGCGCTGCTGTAGATACAGTGTGGCTTCTGTTAACCGAAGAGTTTGGTGAATTAGCTTCTGCGATTCGTCAACACAAAAAGACATACAAGAAGACTGGACTCAAAAAAGAGAGAGGTACGGATGTCATGATGGAAATGGGCGACGTGTTTAGTTACCTCTTTCAGTTAGCACATATGTTGAATGTAGATTTAGACCAAATGTGGGAGGAACACCGGACTAAAATGAAAACTAAGAAATATAATCTAAAGTAAAAGTAAATATAATGCTTACCGACGAGGAGTTGATTGATAATGTTAACCCATTTGTCATGCATGATTTCTCCCTTCCAGGGGGTGTACGACAGACAGGTAATTTCGAGGATTTTTCAGAAATACGCTCTGAACCAGGTATACCAGAGCCATCAAGAAGTGTGTATTGTGACTTTGGGTCATGTGAGGATTCTACAGTTGAATGTTCTTTATCCAGACCCGTGTACCCAAGATACAATATTGATTATGGGTTTACACGTGATAGACCAAGTGACGTTCGACGAGTTCGCGTAGGTGTTTCGAAAAAACCAAGATTTTCTATCATTGGTTCACTTATCATTACAATTTTTGTTCTTACGATTCTATACTTCTTACTACGTTAAAAAAGTATTCAAGTCTCGATTCACTCATCGTTTGTTGAATGAGATCTGGTAAAGTATATTCACAAAACTGTACAATAAAATCTCTCTGCCAAGCACTTTTAACATTTATATGTGGTGGTTGGAATGTGGGATCTAGTATTTTACTCGCGTGCGCTACTCGAATTAGTGTATTGATGGTTTGTTTTTCCGCCAATATGTTTTCAAGTACGAGTTCAGCCATCTTTTGTCTTACCTCGAGCGTCTTCTTAACCATTGTGTCCAAGAACTTTTCATAGGGAATAGATTGTTTCGATGATTTAAGACACGTCCAATCTGCGAGTGGTTCCGTGTTAATGTAGTCTATATATGTATCGTAACCTTTTCCTAGAACATATTTTTCATATACAATTTCTACGTATTGAAGTTCGGAATCAACATCGTAGATGGACTTTGCCGACTTTAGGAATGAAGTCATTAGGTACTTTTTTAGAGACCCAAATCTCTAAGTAAAAAAAAGGTACTTTTACATTGAATTAATATCGAGTGCGTCGAGTTCGAGACCGGAGTCCATGAATTGAAATTGTTGTTCTTCGAAGTCTGGTTCTGGAAGTGGTGCGTCAACCATCCGGACTGGTGGCGCTTGTGTGAGAACGACCTTTGTGCCCTTGGTGTCGCCACAGCCACATCCCGATACGGACGCAGATGCAGATGGACCTGGACCCACTTTCTCTTCTTTACGTACATTCATCATACCCCAAACAACGAGGAGAAACACGAGAGAGTGTACGAGGAGACCCATGGTCGATGGGCATCCATTTGGTGTCGCGATGCGTGGACCGAATATGTGTCTCACGAGGCGAAAAGTCTCTGGATTTGCAATGATAAAAAAAGTGAGTGCTGAAATTATGGAAATTATGAATTTCTCCTGTTGTTTTCGTCCGTCACAGCCACAGCCACAGTCTTTAAAAAGACCCATGATTTGTTTTATAATAGTCAGGGAAAAAAACTTACTTAAAGTCGACCCTCCAAGAAGATATATAATACCCTCTACAATGTCGCTTGCTATCCAACGCTCCTCTGAATTCTCTGCCTCTTCTGTAGGCTTCTCAAAACTCCGTAAAAATAAGAATGGTGGTAAAACTGTCTACCTGAACGGTGGCGACAACAAAAAATTATACATTCAACTTCCATTTATGCGTTCTCCATTTGGTCTCAGTGCTTTTACCGATGAAGGCACTGGACGTACGTCGTACTCTCTCGACCTCTCTTTTGACCCGGATAATACCCAAGCTATGGAACTTCACGATAAGTTGAAGGCTCTCGATGAAATTATTGTCAATACAGTCGCTGCGAACTCCAAGGAATGGCTTGGAAAAGAGTTCAATGTCGCTGTTCTGCGAGAAGCTCTCTACAAGCCTATGGTTCGCCCTGGTAAGGAACAGTACCCAGCGACGATGAAGCTTAAGGTGACTACGAAGCCCGATGGTTCCTTTGTTCCAGAAGCGTACTCTATGAATAGAAAGCAAGTTTCTCTCGATACGATTGAGAAGAGCCAAAAGGTTATGGCTATTGTTGATTTGAGCTCCATCTGGTTCATCGACAATAAGTTTGGCGTGACGATGCGTCTTCAACAGTGTTTGATTGAACAATCGTCGAAGCTTCCATCCTTTGCGTTCCAAGGTCTTGATGCTCCTCATGAAGACGATGAAGAAGATATCGAAGATGATATTGAAGTCGACGAATAATAACTCCTAAATTTACACCTATCATCAAGTACTTTGTTGATGAGAAGTTTTCTACTTCTCATGAACCTAAGTGAGCTTATAAATCTATAAAAGTAACACAAAACAAAATGGAAGTTGCAAGCGCTATTCGTTATGGTAACACCGAAGCTCTTCGGTATAATGAGCATCAAATCATATATGAGATTGAAAACAGACTCAACGATGCATCCACAGAACATGAATATTACATGACATTCTGGATTGCCTCTCACAAAGATAAAGAAGTTGCTACTGAAATGTTTGAAGTATTCATGGAAACCTGTTCAACTATATTCAGTCTCGATCAGTATGAAGAAATCATGCAATTGTACTCGTGGGCAACGATGATCGGCGCCATCTCGAATGAAAATCTGGACATCCTTAACTACATCATAGAGTATCAAAGTAAACAGGATATTTATGATGCGTTGTTTGCCCAACATGGCGAACAAGAAAATTGGACCGTATCACTTTTGAAATGGTACGATGAATCTTTTCTCAGTCCACAATAACAATGATGAGACTGTCTGAACTTGTCTCTGTCGCGAATCAATCCAAGACAGATAAACAGAAGAATGCGGTCGGTGTAGAACTCATAAAAATTCTTGAAGGTGAAAATGCGTGTTCTCCCAACAAGTACTTATTCTCAAATGTTGGTGTAAAGATTGAACGCGGGAAAAATCTTAGACAACTTGGTAAAGGTGTTCAGGGTACGGTATTCTATGGGTGTCTCGACGATCGATGTAACACAAAGATTGCTGTGAAGGTTACACGAGGGGCAAGTTTAGCTAAAATGGAATATCGTATCGCGGAAAAATTACAAGGTATGGGGGTTCCCCGTATGTATTACTTTAAATCGTGTCAAGGCTACGATATTCTTTATTTTGAATACATAACTGGTAAAACATTTGAGCAGTGGGTGTCTTCAGACCCCTCGGGACTTGAATATAAAAAAGTTATCTCACAACTTATGAATACTTTGTACGCCATTCATCGCAAGTATCCAAGTTTTAGACATCATGACCTTCACATGGAAAATATCCTAATCACCGATTCTCTCAAACCAATCATTATCGACTTTGGACTATCAGCGATTGAGGGTATCGATAATCCAGAAATAAATGATGATGGATATGTGCGTTCGGGAATTTCGCGAAGGTCGAATCCAATGTACGATGTCCATTTAATCCTAAATGCTCTGTATTTGAAAACAAAAAATGAAGCTGTTAAGAATTTCGTAAAAGACCTTTTTAATGAAAAATATCTTGGAAAAACGACACGAGTTATTTACAAAGGTCGACTTCGTCTCATTAAGCATAAAGAACTCCCAACGTTTGAACAAATACTTGGTCATCCATTTTTGAAAATGGAGAAGAAGAGTATCGTGAATTCAATTTTAAATAGACTACCAACTGTATCCAAACCATTTGTGCAACCAAAACCAAAATCAGTTCCTAAAAATAATGCGGGTGCGATGCAACGTGCCATAGCAATCTTTAAGAAGGAAAAGGAACCATTAAAGAGACCAAGAAATCCATCGGTAATGGAGCAGGTGCGAGAAATTGAAGCTCGGATCAAGAAACCTTCACCAGCCCCTGTGAAGAAGCCTTCACCAGCCCCTGTGAAGAAGCCTTCACCAGTCATCGTCAGACCAAAGATATTTGTTAATAAAAATGGCGACCTTAAAATTGATAAACGTAAATGTAGACTCTATAAAAAAGAAGAACTCATCAAACTATTCAAGTTGAGTCCAACATTGACAAAGGATGAGATGTGTAAAGCCATAAAAAATATGTAATGGTATAATATAAAACTATGTGGATTATTGCCATTCTCATAATCATCAGCCTAATCATGCTTTACCAAACTAAAAAACAATCAAGTGGTCCAAAATGGACTGTTTACGGGACCATGGGGTGTGGATGGACTCGTAAGCAGTTGGATTACATGAAGAACAATGGTAAGTCCTACACTTTTGTGGATTGTGATAAGGGTGGTTGTTCGGGTATGGAAGCTTTCCCAACTCTTGTTCACCCAAATGGTGAAAGAATTGTTGGTTACAAAGAAGTCTAAACACCACGAATGACGTTCAAAGACAAAGCAAGAACAAAGGCATCAAACATCGTAGAAATTGGTCGAAGGACAGTGATGTGCTTCACGAGTGATCGGTTCCAAGCGAATCGGATCACAAAGGTAGTGATGAGGATGGTGAGAATGAAGATGAGAAACTCCATGAGTATATCAGATTTATTTTCGGATTTGACAACTTTGTCAACAACTTGCATTTACTTAGTGTCTATATTTTTTTCTACATACATTATAAATGAAAGAACTTCCTCTGAGTGGTTCTGAAAAGCCATATACCACCAAGCGGTGGGGTACCGCCACTGGCATCGGTAACAATAACTGCTATGCGTATGCGGTCGGAGACTATGAAGCGTACCGCTGGCAAAAGTCTGTTCCCGGAGACCGCTCCGGACTCTCAAATATCAACCACGACTACACGACGTGTAAAGATCTTCCAAGGCGCGTTGTTTCAGATAACCCTACAAAAGTCTACAGAGTTGATGCGAATACAAAGTGTAAAAAGGGCTACTACAAGATCATGATGTTTGTATGTCCTGGGAGACCCACGAACTATATTCGACAAGGCGACTTCCATTTCTATCGTCAACATGGTGTTGTAGAGTATAAAGTTAAGCCCGGTGATACTCAAGCGTCCGTCGCCAAGTTCTTTAAAATCCCAGAATCAAGAATCAAACGGGCTGGTAAGTTTCAAGTTGGAAAGCGTATCATATTCAAGGCAAATATATTCAGTCACAAGAGAGGTTGGGCGACTGGTCCCCTTTTAGAGGATGCAAAGGGAAAGGTTATTAAGGATCCTCGTACAGCTTCGAGAGACTATCCTGGACTAAACTATTCGAGCTACTGCAGTTCATTCTGTGTCAAAGATAAGGGGCTCAAAGTCGGTGTGACTCATCCCAAGATCGTTAAAAAGGCTCTCTAAATCTATCATATTATCTATGTCAAAGGACATATCAAATATATCCATAACGTTAAATATGGCGTCATTTTCCAAGGACACAACATTTGAAGATGCTGTGTAATTGTTCTGAATCGTGATGGTCACCTTAAACTGCGAAACATCGAATAATTTTCTACATAGGGGACAGGTATTCTTACCTTTATTTTTCCATTCCTCTAGACAGTGCGAATGAAATGTGTGTCCACAACGAATTGGAGGATTGCTCCGCGTCGTTCTTACGTCATTGAGACATATGGCACATGGCGACATTCTAGAGTATGGGTTTAAAGTTTTTTTCGTGATTTAGCTCAGTTAGTAGGTCTTGGACATATCGGTGTATTGGTCGCAAGCATCGCACGAAGTTCTCGATTGTTCCGCGAGCTTACTGATGAGTTCTGGACCGGACTTTTGAAGAAGTTGGCGGTACGAGTAGTTGTCTTCAAAAGCAATACCATTTTGCTTCATGATATAGTTGTTAGTAAGTTGGGCTGAGGAGTTAATGGTGAAGCATCGACCATCGGCCATTCCAAGTCGTTGAGACATCTTTTATTAAAATACATCTAGAAATTAATTTGCCTGTTCGTAATTGTTTGAAGCCACGAATTGAACCCCTTTTTTCTAAGAAGTTCCACCATAGGTTCACATCTATGTCCAAGGTAGATATTGAATACATCAGTGTCCTCTGTTCGACTCACACGAATTGAGGGATTTTCATTGATGTGTTGATTAATGATATTGTATGCGAATGCGATTTCCTTGAGTGTCTCAGCGCCTGTGATGATGATTTTTCCAGTTGAGAATATACTCGTTGTGATTTCCTTCATATCTTGGGCTGGTTTGAATTTAATCTTGACCGCTGAATACCTATCAGGTTCAAAAGAAACTTTGAAAATTTCATTGTACTCCTCGAACCACCGAGCCACTTTCATCAAGTTTACTTTATAATTGAGACTGAAATTTGAGTTAATCATGACAACTCTGAATGATTCCACAGGAACTTGTACAGTCATTCCCAAAAAGATTTTGAAAATGTAGGTCAATTGGGTGATGATACGTTTACAGTCAAAGAGGTCACAGCACCCAGCCACTTGAATTGAACCATTTGGAAATACTTTGACAGACTTTGTACTGTAACTATCATGATAAGTGAGCGTGACCTGGTTATAAAACGTGGTTGGCTTCAACTTCCATTCAAAACCACCATCATTTTTTGTACCACACCTCCGTAATTTAAAGGACCCCAAGTTCTCAAAAATGAAGCGTAATTTTTTGATATCAATGTCTTGGATAAAGCTTGAGACCATCGTAATAGTCGTAATCTTTATCCAAGAAGGTCTTATCTCTTCTGGGAGCTGTTCCCTAAACTCATCGAGTGTAAGAAGGTAGGAAAAGCTGTTGTTGGCGATTGCGGAGAACATCTTCTGTAGTCTTACTTTTAAGATGTTTGCGACGACTTAGGTATTAACTCCACACATTTTCTGGAAACGTGAGAGTGTACGTATCAGCCCTCTTGGTAATCATAGGTGTTTCTTTAACAACTGTGGTACCATTATTAGCGTAAATAATAGCCTTGATACCTGTGGCTCTATCTTTAACAGTATTATCACCAGTACGGTTTGTGATAACAATCTTCTTAATATCTTTAAGAGCACCAAGGTCTACTTGTAAGTAATCATACTCATTTACATTTCTGCCTAGAGTATGAGTAAAGTTTGTTTTATTACCATCTGTAAGATTTACATAACCATATTGTGACCATTCGGCATTGCCTTTAACAGTTTTATCTTTCGCCAGGTTGACTCCACTTGCATCAAATACCTCAAGTTCAGCGAGATTGATAATTTTATGTCTATCATCTATACCTTGAAATAATTAATTCGATCAGTGTTTGGTACTTTGGTTTTTATATCACTTTTACCCCAACATAATGTCTTGGACTTATTAAACGTCACCAATTTGCAATTGGGTGTAGTTTTACATTTATCCAAGCATACAGCCTCACTTGCTTTGGGAGTTGAGGTTGCGTAGTAATGGAATAAGTTGGTTCCATCTGGATAATCTATATTGTCTTCAATTTTCCAACCAGCTATTGCGACTGCGTTTGTAGCTGGTACTGCCACAGCTGGTGGAGCTGGAACTGCCACAGCCACAGCTGGTGGAGCTGGAACTGCCACAGCCACAGCTGGTGGCGCTAGTATAGATTGATTGAAATAATTGATTCGATCAGTGTTTGGTACTTTGGTTTTTATATCACTTTTACCCCAACATAATGTCTTGGACTTATTAAACGTCACCAGTTTGCAATTGGGTGTAGTTTTACATTTATCCAAGCATACAGCCTCACTTGCTTTGGGAGTTGAGGTTGCGTAGTAATGGAATAAGTTGGTTCCATCTGGATAATCTATATTGTCTTCAATTTTCCAACCAGCCATTGCAACTGCGTTTGTAGCTGGTACCGACGCGGGTACTGGAACTGCTACTGGTGGAGCTGGAACTGCCACTGGTGGAGCTGGAACTGCTACTGCTACTGGTCGAGCTGGAGTTGGAACTGCTACTGCTACTGGTGGAGCTGTAGTTGGAACTGCTACTGCTACTGGTCGAGCTGGAGTTGGAACTGCTACTGCTACTGGTGGAGCTGGAACTGCCACTGGTGGAGCTGGAACTGCCACTGGTGGAGCTGGAACTGCCACTGGTGGAGCTAGAGTCACTACTTGAACAACCTCGGGAGTAGTAGCTACTTCTTCCACTTTTTCAGCTTCTGTAACTACTGGAGCAGGTGCCATGGATATAGTATCTTCTGAACGACCAATGAAAAAATATACTGCAATTAGAATTAAGATAACTACTCCGACTCCAATTAATATTGGTTTAGTTTTCGATGGAGTGTTTTTTGCTACTACTTTGGTAGCGCTCATTTGATATATTAGTAATATAATTTATTTTTAGTTCCTTAGTATCCCTGTTCAGAATTAAAACTCCTCATCGAACCCAATCTCTGTGCATTCGTCATCCAATTTCCCATAATCCCCAACCCGCTTCTCAAAGAAGTTGGTCTTCCCATCCAAGCTAATGTTCTCCATAAAATCAAAAGGGTTTTTGGAGTTCCAGATTGGGGGCTGACCAATTTGTTTAAGAAGTCTGTCCGAAACATACTCGATGTACTCTGACATCTTTTCGGAATTCATACCAATGAGACTGCATGGAAGGGCGTCTAATATGAAACCCTTTTCAATCTGTACAGCCTCCTGTACAATAGCGTGGATAGTCGCAGTCGTTGGTTTATTACGTAATAACTTGAATAACTCAACCGCAAACTCTTGGTGTAGTCCCTCGTCACGAGAAATGAGCTCATTACTGAAGCAGAGCCCAGGCATGAGCCCACGCTTCTTGAGCCAAAAAATGGCACAGAAAGAACCAGAGAAGAAGATACCCTCAACACATGCGAACGCAAAGAGTCGCTCCGCAAATGAACGAGATTTGGCATCAAACCATTTCATAGCCCATTCCGCTTTCCTTTGAATACATGGAACTGTTTGGATAGCCTCGAAGAGTTGCTTCTTCTCAGGACCATCCTTAATATACTTATCAATCAACTTGGAGTAGGTCTCTCCGTGAACCATCTCGTTGTGGCATTGGTAAGCGTAGAATGAACGAGCTTCAGATGACTGAATCTCGTCGGCAAAATTGTTATTGATATTTTCAAAAACAATTCCATCGGACCCAGCAAAGAACGCTAGGATATATTTTATGAATTTCTGTTCGTTTTCATTGAGTGTTTTCCAATCATCGAGATCCTTTGAGAGATCGACCTCCTCGGCAGTCCAATTTGACATTTGAGCCTTCTTGTAGAGTTCCCAAAGGTATGGATATTTCAGGGGAAAGACTGTAAATCTATTAAGTGTACGAGCCAGTAATGGTTCATAATCATTCTCCATCCACTCTTGAAATTCAAAATAGTTTCCGATACGACGTCCATCAACAAATATTTGGGGGTAGGTTACAAGCTTACCATCACATAAAGCCTTCAGTTCTTCTTTTTCAATCATAAGCTTTTCATACTCCACTCCCTCAGATTCACATAATGTGACGGCGTGATCGCAGTATTGGCACCCTTCCTTCGAATAAATTGTGATTTTCATCTGTGCTATTATCGTTGATAATTTTTTGTCTGAAAACTCTAAGCATGATTGTCCCATCTGAAATAATTGAAGATGATATAGTCAAACTTTTAGTAAACGAAGACGATATAGAAGATGAAATGTTTGCCGTTGTTGGAATGAATACTGGCCTGGTACTTGGGGTGCGTTATCTAAATCCGACCGAACTCATATATAAATCTGCATGTGTCTATGAGCTTGAAGATGGTGATATGAACCCTGCGCCATATGAAAGTGTGATGGAACATTACCCAAGTGGGACAACTTTTGAAGATTTGGAGTTTAAAATGATTAAACCTAGAACGTTCGTGCATCTCAATGAGATTGATATTGAAGATTCGGACTCTGAAATATATGATGAAGACGAGAGTGATTCGGAAATGGATGATTTTATAGTGTCCGATAGCGAGATTGATGGACAGGTTATACCACCCCCAGATTATAAATCAATTGATGCCGAGTGGAATGCTTGGAAACCCTCAACTCCAGGGGCAAAAAGTTTTAAAGAGACCGTGGATGCCATCGAAGCTATGGCAAAAGAGCACGCCGACAACCTAAGTTTTGGTGCGTAAATGTAAAAACTAAAAAACGTCCACCACTTTTATAACAATATGCTGGCAACTATCTGGTCTGATTTAGACCAACTTTTACCAAGAAAAACACACGAAAAGCCAGTGAATAGAAATTTTTGCCGTGAATGCTCGGGAGTGAAAGTAATTTCCCCCGAAGGTCTCCCCACCTGCTCAGAATGTGGTCTCGTCGAGGATAACTTCGTCGACGATTCCGCGGAATGGACGAGTGGACTTACAGATGATGGGCGTGTCAACGATCCATCCAGATGCGGTAATCCAAACGCAAATCCAGAGCTCTTTTCTCAGAATTGGGGAAAGGGTACTATAATTTCAACACAACGCTCTTCAACGTATGAAAACAAAAGAATGGCAAAGATTAATTTTCACATGTCCATGAACCACAAGGATCGCTCATTATTTCACGCGTACCGTGATATCGATGAAGCGTGTCATACCTTACCAGAATCTATTCTCAAAGATGCAAAGATGATGTACAGAAAGTTTAACGATGAGAAGTTAACGCGTGGCGCAGTTCGCCTAGGTATCAAGGCAAATTGTATTCTCTACGCGTGCAGACTTGCGCAATTTCCTAGAACAACTCGGGAGATTGCGGATATGTTTGGGATACAATCCAAAGATATTAGTCGGACAACTCAAATATTCAAAGATGCTATTATGGGTGTTACCGAAAAGAATTATGTAACAAAATCTTTTGATGTGATGCAAAGACTTTTGAATGCATTCGATGTTTCGAAAGATGAAAGATTTAGATGTAACAAAATGTGCGCAGCCACCGAGGATTGTGTAGAATTAATGAGTAAAACTCCAAATAGTATCGCATCGGCAATCATTTACATAGTTCTAGGTTCAAATGTTACCAAGAATGAAGTTTGTGAAAAATGCTCAGTATCTGTACCAACATTGAATAAGATTGAGTGTATAGTAAAAAAACACTTAGAGGTTAAAGGTGTTGAAAAGTAAAGAATGACGATTAAGTTATTTCTCTCAACACCGTGCTATGGTGGACTATGTTTGGAAAAGTATATGACAAGTATTATTCAGCTTCAAATTCATTTAATTCGAGAAGGTATCCAGTTGTATTTGGATACGACAGAAAATGAGTCTCTCGTTCACCGGGCTCGCAATGTTTCAGTTGGTCGTTTCATGCAAAAAACCGACTGCGATTATTTTATGTTTGTTGACGCCGATGTACATTTTGACGCGGAGGCTGTCGTTCGTCTCGTACGCTCTGGACACGATCTGAGTTGTGCGTGCTACCCCAAAAAGGTTGTGATGTGGGACCAAGCAGCTGAAGCTGTTAAGGGTGGGGATGAACGCAATATGGCGATGCTTTCCTCAAGTCTCGTCATTAACTTTGGCGCGATGCACCGACCAATCGAGAATGGCTTCATAGAAATTCTTGATGGACCCACAGGTTTCATGTGTATTAAGCGGGATGTATTCAAAAGATTAGAGGATAAGTTTCCGGGTCTATGGTGTAAGAACGATCACCAAAACAGAGACTTTGATGATTATCATGCATGTTTTGATTGTATGATTGACCCAGACAATCGTCGATATTTATCCGAAGATTACGCATTCTGTCGTCGATGGCAACAGTGTGATGGAAAGATTTATGCGGATATAAATACAACTTTGGGACACGTTGGAAACCTTCCATTTACTGGTTGCCTCAATGATAGGCTTAAGGTTTAGACACAAACTACTTGTAATATGAATTTGGTGACTATTATTGTTACTCGTTCTAAATCATGTCACGTTAAAACACTTCATACAATTCTTCGACTTAATATTCGATGTATTCAAAAAAATATAAATAATGAGATTGCGTATGTCAACGATGACCCCTTTGAAAAGGCGGATATGATTGAGCGGTATGCAAAAACACACGATCGCATTTTCTTCATTGACTTTGGGATAGGTGCCGATGACGCATCTATCGAACAAGTTCTTGAGAAGCATGAGGGTCTAGGTTTCCTTGTATTTCCAGGGGTTCGTGAAGGCATCGATTGGGGTCTATTCAAAGCCAAAGTTCAAAATTCGTGTGATGAACCTGTGCACCAAATGGGACTTCAATTTGATACAGAAGTTGGAAAAAAGATTTCCGAAAATATATATTCAGTTGTAAATACGAATGCTAAGTGTTGGATTATGAACACAAATAATGTAATCAAAAATATTAAAGATAAAAAGGGGCACTGGAAGATTAGTGCTAAAATGTTTGAAAAGTTGAAGGATTCAAATGTGAAGATTTATGCATTTACAGCATCTAAGTTGACCATGACTTATTCACATGAGTGTGTCAGTAACATCTTAAACGCTGCGGGTGTTAAAGCCAATTAAAGTTTAGCCAATAAAACCATATATGTCGTCACCACTTCACAAACATGTTGAAAGTTTCATCCATCATGTTTGGGGTAGCAAGGAGTATTTCCCAGGTCCTCAACCAATCTCGATTGAACGTCGACATTTCTCTCTTCTTAGAGATGGAGACTATGTTGTCTGTGAGAAGACGGATGGGGAGAGACATATGATGGTTGCGATTACATTTGAGGGTAAGCCCAAATGTATGCTTGTGAACAGAGCATTTGATATGATTGAGATTAAGATAAATCTTAATAAAAAGGCGTATGAGGGGACATTGTTGGATGGGGAACTGTATGAAAATACATTGATGGTCTACGATGCTCTCATGGTGAGTGGTCTACCCGTGGGGCATCTTAATTTATATCAGAGACTCGCGGAGGCTGAGAAAATGTTGAAGCTTGTGATTTATATGACATACGACAAGTATCGTCTCAAAATAAAAACATTTTATGCGTTTAGGGATTTTGAGTATTTTATGAACGTCTATCTTCCCACCGTACAACAACGTGTAGATGGTATAGTGTTGACGCCTGTGAATGAACCAATGCGCCTTGGGACACACGAGACAATGTTCAAATGGAAACCTGGTGATAAGAATACGGTGGATTTCCAGATGAAGAGGGGTATGAGTTTTGAGGGTGTTGGTAAACCTGGGGTCCCCGTGTGGAAACTCTATGTTCAAGAAAAGGGTAAACTGTTCTATGAAACTGAATTTCCAACCAGTCGTATGGATGAACCTTGGTTTGAGGAGGATGCGATTGTGGAGTGTATGTACATCTCTTGGGAAAATGGACCGATGTGGTGGAAGCCTCAAAAGAGACGTCGAGACAAAACACACCCCAACAATAGACGAACATTCTATAGAACTATAGTGAATATCAAGGAGAACATTCAGTTGAAGGAGTTTTTAGATTGTATACCAATACATAGTGACCCGCCGTCGTAGGAAGAGTAGCTTCGCGTACGAAATCATCATTTATGAAGTACCATTGTGTTCCATTTTTCACAAAACTTACATAATGTCCATCTTGTTGTATACCCACATGTACAGCACTTGCGATGAGATTATATTCGTACGTACCAATGAGTATGTTTTCAATAACATTTATATGACTTTTACTATCAAATGAAATCATGAGAACTTGTGGAAGTTTTGAAAATATCATCCGAGATGTCGCAAGATTGTAGATCTTTCCGTTCGTATCTTCAAAATGTTCAATTATGTTCCAATCCGCGCTCTTTTTGAGCATCTCACCCAAATCTGTACCATGAGACGTCACCAAATGAATACTAAAGTCCTCTTCATTCGTTGACTTTCCACCTGGCCAAATCGTTTCTTGTACCTTTTTCCCGTACAACCATTCCTTTATTTGTGGCTGTGCTCTCTCCAAAATATCAATAATACATAGGAGAGCTTCTTGAACATCGTGTTGATTTCTGTTTTTAAAGCGTGGAAAGTGTACATAGAACTGCTCTAAGAGTGGTATGACGTGCGCAGACCCTTTTTCTTGGGAGAGCCAATAGAACTGTACGAGTGAACAATACAGTTTTGTAAATTCACACGCCCCCGTGTACCCCAAGTATAAAAAGTAATTCGAAAGGACTGGGATATGTAATAAACATTGAAGGGCTGTATTGAAATAACAGGTATTTCCGAGGTTTACAAAACCTCTCATTACATTTTGTGTACAAAAAACACTTAAGGCAATGACGCATATCTATAATGTAATGAGCAATGTTGAACATCAAAACTATCACCGACAAAGTTCTTCCTGTGTTCGAAAGTCACAAGAATGAAGAAAATATTGAAGTGGAGTTGCGTTTAGGCAAACACAATGGGGCTTTCTTTGATACGAATGTTGGAAAAGAAACATTCGAACGCGTCCTCGATGGTCTTCGATTATACAAAGGGTGGGAACGTATAGATACTTCCGTGTGTGATGTATTTTATAGCGACAAGGAGGGTATTCGTATCACATCAAATCAAGATACCGGGGAACAAACGATGGTACAAAAGATTAATGTTGTCAAGGATGATTTTATTGGGTCCCCCCTCGATATGCGTTTTAGCATTTCTAGAGAAATCCCAACGTGGGGTGAATACTCCATGGATCGGAAACGAACAAAGACTCGACACTCTTTCATTCGTAAAAATTTGAGTATTGATATGACAGTATCTTCTGGTGATACTGTTGATATGGACTCCGAGGAAGAATGTTCGTACCAAATTGAGTTTGAAATCCTCAGACCTGGGGATGTCTCATGTCGCGATGAACTCTTCAATATTATTCACAAAGTAAATGACCTATCTAAATTAATTCCTTTGTAATAAGTAAATGATGAGGTTTGTATTCCTAGCTCTCATAGTCCTCGCGCTCATCTATGAAAAAATCAACAACTCAGAGGAGATCGCTGGTTCTAAGAATTTCCATATCAGTGATGGATTGTCCAAGAGTACATATCTAACTATGCGAGCGGGTAAAGTTGACGCCGAAAGTCTCAAGAAGTTTGTTGAATTGGAGGATCGTTTTCTCCAAATTGAACAAGATTCAGTGTGCTCAGGAATACCCAACTACGCCGAGGGTGCTATGGTATCTACTGCTATTAAGGAAATGTTCCCCAAATATAATTTTGCGTACCACACCATTCATCTCAAGCAAATGGGGGAGCCCTTAAAGTTTGTAAACCCCAAGATAAAATGTACTTAACGCTTGTTTAACCAATTTCTCTTGAACGACAAGAGTTGTTTAGCAGTTGGTTTTTTCGTCTTAATAAAGTTCAACGCTGCATTTCTATATTGTGTGACCAAGTTTCGTGGTACATTATTGATATTCAATTGATTTTTGATTCGATTTAACTCATTTCTTTGAACGAGTACTTCTAAATACTGACCTCTTTGTGATTTCCAAGTCATCACATACTCCTTTTTAATTAAATCGATATTCTTCTTAAATGGAAGCCCCAATTTATTCGTTTTATTGTATTGATTAATAGCCGCTCGTACGACTTTCACATCATTATCAATCGAGGGCATTACGTTTTTATAACGGTTCATCCATCGGTTACCATACAGATTGATGATATCTCTACGAATTGAGTTTTCATTTAGACTTCTCTTCTTCATCACCTGCTCACGTTTCGCCAACTCCTTTTGCTTCGACAAATTCTTTCTGGACAGTTGTGGTTGTGGAGGCGTTTTAGGTTTTGGCGCAAGCTTGGCGTTACGCACCGCTTCAATCTTTTTACAAAGGGTACTCTTTGTTTCCTTGGGGTCTAGGGTGATGTTTAGTAGACGCGCAACTCTCAAGAGTTCAGTTTTACTGTATCCCGAACATACCTTTCTTCCAATCTTAAAAGTATTTTTAGAGCCAGAAAGAGTCATGTTATTAACTTTTGCAGTTTTGGTATTGGTATTAGATATTCCCTTAATTTTATTGCAAATCTCTTGCTTTTTAACAGATTGGGTAATTCCAACGACGCCCAATCTCTTTGCGAGGTCCACAAGTTCAGACTTTGAAAGACGCATACACTGTTTGCCATCAATTTTGAGAGCAGCCCTTTGATTCACACTCAACGTTTTGGGGGTTTTTACCAAGCGTTTGGGAATCTTTTTGTTTGTGACCCCCAATTTGATATCACCTTGTTCATACATTTTACGCACAAGTTCAGCCCCGCTATTGTACGCATTGAGTAAATCTGATGGCGAGGACGCACCAGATATTTGAATATTTCCACTCGATGCAAAAATGAATTTATGTTGATTATACGTCACATACATAAATGGGGATATCTCAGGATTAAACGTCGCGTAGGCAACCTTGTATTTCGAAAGCAACTTGGTTGCGAGTGGTGCCAACTCCCCAATCGTCCCATTGACCCCAAATGTCGCACTAAGATTGTTGTATGTAAATGGGCTGTAGAGAAACGCCTCTTTTTCAGAGTAATTGTCTACGATAAATCGACGAATGAGTTCTGGTTGGTTTGTGATGTTTGTCCCAATAAAGCCCCCAGAGAAACGGATTTTACCATTCTTATAGAAATTGACGGTCGCACCCTTGGACTCGGTCCCATTTGTGACAATAAGTTTGAGTTGAACTGTAAAGAAATCCAAATTCATATCCCCCTTACGACCATATTCACGGGTGTGCGTGAATCCAGTGACGAAACGTCCATAAATACCATTAATCTCTCTCGTGTCTATATAAAGACCCTCACCAATTGGGGTTTTAGGAAGGGGTTGTTTGACGAGAATATTTTTAAGGTTGATACTAGTTTGGAATTCGGATGGTGGATTTGCGGTCGCATTAAACATACCAGGATTCAACTTGCTTACTACAATACCACCTATATTAGCTAATATCTCATTTGTGTTATTTTCATTATTTGACATATGTACAAACTCCGCGAATTCGCCATAATTTTCATTACTCATTATATTTTTTTGAAGACGAGATGGGAACTCGGGTATTCCGCGATTATCTGACGCAGTAGTGGGTTGACTCACCTGAACTCCTGATTGTTTTACAAATTCCCTGAGCTGCTGACTCATATTACTATTCTCTACTATTTTTTTTAATAATTGGGATTGTCACCCAAACCAATAGTTTCCTCAATCACGTCAAGACCGTAGATGACCGGTTGTCTTGGGTATGTTCGACCCTTGTATGTAACACTCTCCTCTTTGACTTCAATATCACGTGAACTAAACGGACCAGCATAGAAGTCCTCATTAAATCTTGGTCTTCCCAAGTTGTTCTCTTGGCAGTGTTGGTTGAAGACCTGGATGAAGAGCTTCTGAGGTACAAAGAGTCCTTCGCCGTACACAATATTGGTAGATTCCAAGAAGTTGTGGAGGGTACTCGCAACCATCGCAACCTGCTTCTGAATTTTCTTGAAGTACGCTGGAACAACATTCCAAATGTCCTTATTTCTGTATTTGCTGGAATAATCCAAATACGCTTTGATACATTTAAGAAGAATGATAGGAAGTTCGGTGTCCAATTTCTCATCAAGTTGGGGGTCGGCATCCATGACCTGCTTTGAAAAGTTCCAGGTCAGAATACGACGAAGAACGGAGCCCGAGTTATCCTTCCAGCTTGGAACTTCATTACCACCCAAAACACCTGGAATCTTCCACTCAATACTAATAGCTGTCTTGTTCTTTACGGCAACACACACATCTTCTCCTGAAACCATGGATTGAAATTCAGCCTGTTCGAGCGCTAGGTCACCCTTGACCTCTGGGGCAATAAACATGAAAGAGTCTTTGATTGCGGATAGACCAAACTTCTTCTCAATGTTATTGGAGAGTGTCCCAACATCCTCAGATTCATAAAACTTCTTGAATACTTTGGTGATGAGAGTCGACTTCCCCGAGCGAGCGATGCCCTTGAAAAATGGAATCACCTGCCACCCATCGAGTTCCCCAATATCATAACACAAACGACCACCCATGACGTACGCCCAGTTTTTAACTTCAGGTTCAAACTTTTGATAACTCAATACAGAGTCAAAGAACGGCGTTGGAATATCTTGCCAGCGTTCAATGTGGGCAAAATCGTCAAACTGTTTATCAAAGTACTTGCACGCGATGATGGTTGGGTCGAGGCACCTAAATTCCTTACTGTCATAGGGATAGAAACAGCAATCGTAGATTCCACGTTCTGGAATCCATTCCTTCCCAACGAACACACCGTTCTTAAATGACCATACTTGGCGTCTCTTGCTAATCTCAGGAAATTGGGCATCAATACACTTTGTAAGGTTATCAATGACTTCTCTGAAAACAGAGCCACGGCTGGTAAAGTTCTTCCAGTTCACAAAGTCATCATCCTTTTGTGCGAGTGAATAAATGAATTCTTCAATCGTAAACTTTGACTTCCAGGCGCGTGTACGATGACCCTCAATCGTACGAATTTCTTCACAACATTGTCCCTTGTACCTTCGATACCCAGCTTTGTAGGCTTCATCGAGTGCGTACAGGAGGCACTTTTGAAACGGTGTTGATTTCTCGAGTTCATCTTCGTCTATCGTTGAAGGATCCCCAGTCTGAGCAAATTGGGGTAAGGCTGTGGGATTATCTACGCGCTCAAACGATGTATAGTGTCTCCGAATGTTATGATAGCCATCTGCGATTTGATGTAGTATATTATTGATTCGAGTTATATTCGTGATTCCATTTTCACTCGATTCATTTTTATGAACACGTAGTTCGCGTACATGATTTTTAAGATTCACGAGATATGTTCTTTGTTTGTCACGGATACCCTTGATGGCTAAGATATCAATTTTGTTAGGATTTGGATTTCCAAACTCATCAAAATGATCAGGATGAACATATTGACGATAGCCCAACTCCCGTGCATTTCGGAAGTCGTTGGTTTTTAACGACCAGGCATCTTCAAATTTATCGATTATATTTAATGCTTGTGATTCATTCAGCGATTGGATATGTTGTTTCTGAAGTTCCGCGAGAGCTTCAAACTTATCTGGTTCCTTATCGATGAAATGAGTGTGATTCATCTCTATTTAATGACTAACGATTTTTGTTTCTAAGCTTATTTTTGGGATTGCATTTTGGCAAGCATCTTTATAAGGATTTTGTTCTGAGTTTCCAATTGGTAACAAAGATTGACTAGGGCTGAGCACACCGTATCACCGTCTGGGGTTGCCAAGAGCGAGGTCATGAGTCCAGCGAGGTCCATACCCTCATCTTCATCTTCTTCTTGGAAAAATTCCTCGTCCTCATCTTCCATTTCAAGTTCTTCATCTTCTTCGGTAATCAATTCCCCATCTTCGACATCAAGTTCTTCTTCCTCAGGCTGCGACGACATTTAATATGGACTGAGAAAAATTGATTGGCAACTTTTCGCACATGGCGCGATTTCAGCCAAAAAAAAATCTCTGGCTATAGTACAACAACTCTCAAAATGGCCGGTGGTCTCATGCAACTCGTCGCCTATGGCGCCCAAGACGTCTACTTGACTGGTAACCCCAAAGTTACCTTCTTCCAAGCTGTGTACAAGCGACACACGAACTTCGCGATGGAAAACATCGAACAAACTGTGAACGGTACCGCGGCCAACTCAGGACGCGTGTCCGTCACCGTTGCCCGTAATGGTGATTTGGTCGGTGACATGTACATCGAACTCAAGTCTCTCACTTCCAACACGACTACTGAAAACGCGACCGATGACTGCAACTATGTCGCCGAGCGTGCGATCAACAACGTTGAACTCTCCATCGGTGGTCAACGCATCGACAAGCACTACCAAAAATGGTGGAGATTGTACGACAACTTGTACCACGATGAAGCCAAGAAGGCGTCGTACGCCAAGATGACCACTGCGGTCGCGGGCAGCAAAGTGTTTTTGCCATTGATCTTCTTCTTCAACCGCAACCCAGGTTTGTACTTGCCTTTGATTGCCCTCCAATACCACGAAGTCCGCATTGACGTTGATTTGGCCTCCAACTTCGCGTCGTACTGCAACACCGACACCTTCAAGGTGTGGGCGAACTACGTGTACTTGGACACCGAAGAACGTCGTCGCTTCGCGCAAAAGGGTCACGAATACCTCATCGAGCAAGTGCAACACACTGGCTCCGACACCGTGACTGAGTCTGCCACCAAGCAAGTCCGTTTGTCCTACAATCACCCAGTTAAGGAATTGGTGTGGTGCTTCTCCAACACTGCTGCCCGATCTTCCTTGTGGAACTTCACGAAGGCGTCGACCAATGGCGCCATTGTTCTCGAGTCCAACGCCGGTGCCGTCAGCTTGTCGAACTGCTATGTCCCAATCACCCAAGGTTCGGGTGTTCCACTCCTCGCCATCGGTGCGGGTGGTTCCGATTCGACCTTCACCGAAGAAGCGGTTGGCCCAATGTCCCAATTCAAGTTGGTGCTCAACGGTCAAGACCGATTCAAGGAACAATCCGGTAAGTACTTCAACCAAGTGCAAGCGTACAACCACCACACTGGCTGCCCATACCCAGGTGTGTACTCGTACTCCTTCGCGCTCAAGCCAGAAGAACACCAACCAACCGGTACCTGCAACTTCTCCCGTATTGATAACGCGCAAGTCGCGGTCACCATGGGTGTTGCCAACAACGCGACCACGATGCACATGTTCGCGACCAACTACAACGTCCTCCGCATCCAAAGCGGTATGGGCGGTTTGGCGTTCAGCAACTAAGCTTATTTTTGCTTAAGTATGTAAAATAATAAAATATATCCCCAGATATTAAGATACTTCAAATATCTTAAGATTTGTCTCGCGTTCTCGAATTAAGATAAAAGAAGAAGTCCCTAATGGTGTAAGATGCATAACGTATACACAGATGGTAGTTGTCTCGGTAATCCGGGGGCAGGTGGGTGGGCTGTACTCATTGGAGACGTACAAATATCCAGCGGTCAAGACAATACAACGAATAACATCATGGAAATGACTGCAGTTGTCAAAGCACTTGAGGAGTGTATTAAACAAAACATTCTTGAGATACAACTCTTTACAGATAGTACATATGTCAAGAATGGAATATCTTCGTGGATTCATGGATGGAAACGTAACGGTTGGAAAACTTCTGCGGGAACACCTGTGAAGAATAAAGACCTTTGGGTTCAAATGGATGCACTCAGCCAAAAGATGACCTCGGTTGAATGGAAGTGGGTCAAGGCACACAATGGACATCCACAAAATGAACTCGTGGATACGCTTGCGTTTCAGGAGGCGACTCGGATTAAAAATATGCGCGTAAAATAATGGAGACTCAGCATCACTGGACCGAGAAACAAGAGAAACTTCTTCGTTCTTGGGCGGAGCGTGCGGCGGGATATCGTTGGCTTCATAATCATGCGAGACTTCATAATAAGAAAATAAATGATTATCTCTCGTATCCCAGCATTATCATTGCCAGTATAACCGGGGTTGGTGGTTTCGCAGTTCTAAATCCAAATGGGAATGATGGTATGTCTGAAGAAACTAAACTAAATATTTTGATTCTTCAGTATATATTCGCGTTTTTAAACGTCGTTGGTGGTGTTTTAACATCGGTCAGTAAGTTTAGTCAAACTGGAAGTCTCGCGCAGGCACACTCAGACATGTGTATCCTCTACTCAAAGTATTATAGAAACATAGATATGGAATTATCTCTAGATATCGCCGACCGCACGAGTGTTGTTGAGTTTGTAAAGAAGTGTCGCGAAGATTACGATAGACTTTTAGATGAAGCTCCAGATATTCCAGCTGAATCCATTCAGGCGTTTAACCTCGAATTCCCAGATAAAAGAAATAAACCTGATGTGTGTAACGGTCTCAGTATTATTATATGTGACGAAACATCATCACAAACTACAAAAGTAGTTTCAAAATGGCTAGCTGGAATTACGGGTGTGGGGAAGCGTCGAACGAGTCGAGATGGAGACGTAGATGAGCTAGCCCGTATGGAAAGTGCATGATTTATCAGCGACAAATGTGTAGAAGGTAGTATAGAGTAGGAGTATAAGTAGTAATATTTTTTGATATCGTGGAAAGAAAGCTAGTCCCAAAATGAGTAGACACAATACATATATGTATAAAAATTGTGTGTATTCTATTATCGCTCTAGAATACCTAGAAACCCCCAGTGAACCCGGGTAGGAAACGAATAGAGCATCCGATTTATCCGTTGTATCTATTGGTCCAATATTTTTGAAAATCTTTTCATCGACATCAACTGCAATAAAGTCATACTTTTTACATATAGTATTAAGATTGACTTGATCATCTGAGCATTTCATGTCAACAGCTTCACCGATAACCAGTTTAAGATATTTTGTATATCCCATATAAAGCCCTGAATTTGCTGTTGATGTTTGACCACAGGTTCCAAATATAACTTGTGTAATTAGTTTACCCGCAACTTCTGGATCTCTCGAAACTAAAACTTTACAATTGTATTGTTTAAAAAGTTCAACAACATTTTGTGGATTTACGTTAATCTTTGTATCAAAGCCATCGAGAAAAATTACAATATCTTCATCCTTTTTTGTTTCAAGATATTTTGACATTCCTTTATATTTGTCGTTAAATCCATTCCACTTTGTTCCCCATCCAAGAACCTTGACTGGAATACCAAACTCGTTATTTATGAGTTCTTCAAACATGCCCTGTGATTTATTTGCATATGTAACAATTTCAACGGACATCTATACATTATAGAAACATCTTTGTTCACCAATGAGCTTACACAACAGATTACTTTCTTTATTTTGTAAGTATGGCGTTAGATGGTGATTAATTATGTAAGAAAATGTTAGTGATAATTTTCTATAAAATATATCAAATTGTCTCTTTTCACACACACCTTCTTTGACTTTATCTATGCCATCAAGATGTTTTAGTTTTCCTATATCATCTCGGTGTGCGATTTTATACTGTACTGCCTTTCTTGGTTTATGTTCTAAGTTGAGAGCACCCGCGTGTACGAGGTCACAGTTAAAAAGTACAGAGTTTGCACGGATAGTAATAGGACTTGATACAAGTAAAGGTACAGTTGCATGACTTCCTGGGCATACAGATAATGTAGGTCCATCGTATTCGTACGTAATGAATGTGTACACTGGATGCTCTGTTTTAAAAACATATTGACTTGATGTTACATCTCTATGAAATGTTGATAGTGTACATCCATTGATTGAATATTTGTAGTTTAAGAATTCGTAACCATCCTGAAGTTGTTCAAGAACCTGCTTTTTGGATGGACGGTCCATAAGGATAAATCCGTCCTGCTCTAAATTGGGGGTGTAGTCTTTTGGTGCCTCTGTTTCTAGTGTAAATAGAAAGAGCATGATCATTAGAAATATAATTAAAAACAAAACAACCATATACTATACATGAATATTGGAATTCTCACCGCTGGTGGGGTCTGCCCAGGGGTCAATACCCTCATTCGTTCGATTAATCTTCGGGAAAAGAACCAAGGAAATCGGGTGTATGGGTTCCTGAGTGGTTTCAAAGGTCTCAATGAAAATACGAGTCGCTTCTTTGAAGAAAAGACAATTCATGATGGACCTGGGACAATTCTAAAAACTTCTTATGACTCCGTTGACCTCACCAAAGCGGTTGAGTCTTTGAAAGAGTTTGATAGGCTCTATTGTATTTGCGGAAATGAATCCATGAAATCTGCGAAAGAACTCGCTCTCGATGAACGTATTCACACAAACATCATTGGAGTCGCTAAGACTGTATTCAACGATATTCCGGGGTTGGAATCTATTGGATTTCAAACGGCAGTACAAGAACTCGCTCGGTACATTGATTGTGCCTACATTGAGGCGACTTCAACAAACTCAATTGTGTTTCTAGAAGCACCTGGGAGACACAATAGTAAGTTGGCTGTATACGCGGGTCTCGCACGAAATTCTAAAATAACGAGTGTGATTACGCCAGAGTCAAATGACGATCATCACACAACAATTCATGAAGCGTACACGAGCCATGGGTATGCTGTCGTTGTTGTTTCTGAAATGTTCGACTATCAATATTTACTGTATACTCTATCATCTCGGATTAAAGTACTTAAACCAGGTAATCTCATTCGTGCCGTAGAACCATGTATCTATGATAGTATACTTGGTGAACGCATGATACATGAGGCTTTTGATCACGCACAACAGTACAAAAACTTCATTAAGGGTGCCTCAAATACTTTACTGTTCAAGGATTATATCAGTGTAGTTTAATGAAGTTAAAGGTACGCTGTGTAGATAGGATGGAGCTCCTATAGCTCAGTTGGTTAGAGCGTGGTGCTTATACGATGTATATTTGAGTAGTGTTACACCTACACAAGCACACACCAAGGTCATGGGTTCAATCCCCATTTGGAGCAATTTACTTTTTAGATATGTTTTCCATACATAAAAAGTAAATCCCAGACTATTATAGCATGAGGTACGGCTCGCTCATACGTAAAAACTTTAAAGTTCGTTGGGGTCTCCATGGTAAAGGTCTCGTCGAAGACCATCATGTCATACCAAGACGTTTCAAGGAACATCCCCTCATCCAGCAGTGTAATTATGATGTGAATTCAAGTGAAAATTTGGTGATGATGCCCACGCGTCTCGGTAAAATGATTCTCAAAGTAAGAGAGGATCGTCTCATCCACGAGGGAAATCACCCAGCGTACAGTGCATATGTAGGAAACATGTTGGATGTCATAGATTCTACATATGATTTTAATCTCTTCGTGGAGTTTCTAAAAAAAGGGTGTCGTCGAAATGGACACCACATCCCATGGCTTTAGTATCCATATATAACATCATCTGGGGTCGCATCTGGATACTGTCGTGAAAAGAATCGCTTACGTCCATGATTACTATGACCAATTGTACTGGTATGTGTGCGATCAATTTTCATATATTTACGCATATCTTTATAATATACCCTCGCACCTCGTGCAATTAAATCTTCATGTTTCATATCTACATGATTATCCATGGGTAAAAAGTATTTCACATACTTCTTCATATTTTCAACGTGAACAAGATAGCATTTCGTACTTGAAATCCACTTAACTTTTTCAAGATTTCCGTCCATTTTATCGCGTAATCTAGAAAGACAGTGAAAGAAGCACATTTCAAATTCATCACCTCGTTCTTCGATGATTGTTTGGATTTCATCATACAGTTGAGGAGATTTTACGATTACATTATCTTCAAAGATAACTGCGTATTTAATACCTTGATCAAAGCATCTTTTATAAAAGTCAAGATGTCCCATAAGACATCCAATTGCACCTAAATTGAAATAGGTGATATCGGGTCTCATTACATTGGGGTCGTGGTACATCTCAACAGCTTTTTCAAAGTATTCGGGGTCAATCATATCCTCAAATTGACGCGCAGTTTTTACGCTCCGAGTATCCGGTCCATATATTAGTTCAATTGGGATATCTGGATTATGGTGTTTTATAAACTGTTCTCGTCTCTTCACCTCCTTGGGAATTGTGAGTAGAAAACACTTATAATCATATGTCCTGGTCCCACTGTATGATGAAGTTTTCATTCGAAAACGAAGTACAATCAAAAATAAAAGAAGTACTAGGACAACCAAAATCATAGTTACTTAAACCTAAGAAAATATTATAACCTAAGAATGAATGTCTATGACATCTTGGGGCTCGTGAGCTCCATTCTCATATGTATTATGTTTGTACCAGAGATTGTACATGTGTACCGAATCAACGACGCGAACGCAATAAACTATACCTATCTCAATCTCAATTTTATTGCTAGTGGATTTGCTCTGGTATACTCGATACATTATAATGTTATTCCGATGACAATCACAAATATTTCGGCGGCATTGTTCTCAATAATACTTTGGCATTTTAAATACGTAAATAGGCTTAAAGGGGAACCACGTAAGATTGTTGAAGTGGACGTATAATGTCCATTTCGTCTACAGCTCTTATAGTGTAGTGGTTATCACGTCAGACTTTGAATCTGAAAACCCCATTTCGACTATGGGTTAGAGCTATAGCCAGTTGTAGCTCAGTTGGTAGAGCAGCGGATTGTAGCACCTCGTGTTATTGGTCTTCTTAAATGAAGAATAAGTCTCCGCATGTCCCGTGTTCGATTCATGGCGACTGGACCTAATTCCGTCTTAACTCAATTGGTAGAGTATCAGACTGTTAATCTGGGAGTACGGGGATCGAAACCCCGAGACGGAGTTCAAAGCACCTATGGCCAAGTGGTAAGGCGCCTCTTTAGTAAGGAGGAGATCGTGCGTTCAAACCGCACTAGGTGCAATCGAGATGGCGCAGTGGAAGCGCATGGGGCTCATAACCCCAGGGCCGAATGATCGAAACATTCTCTCGATATTTTTACAACTTGTTTTCCAATGTGTAAAAATATCAACATATTAATATCAATACCGAATAGTAATGAGCCTCAAGGACCTCAAAAATCATTGGAAGATGATCCGAGAGGAATTGGATCAACTTCCGACTAATTATATTTCAGACGAACCTAGACCAACTGGGGAATGGGAAGGTTCCGAAATATTAAAACATATTGTTTCTCAATATTCATCTGGATTACACGGTTGGCTCAAAGGTGGACAATCACACGTTCAGAATGAATGGATAAGTTGGCCTCTCATTTGGGAAGGTAGCCCAGTTCTTGGAAACTGTTTAAAGTGTCCTAAAACTGCCGAATTACTTTCTCAAATCGAGGGTATACATGTTGCTGGATTTTCTCTTATGAAAGGTGGTGTTCAACTCAAAGAACATGTAGATATTGTTGGACCAAATTATAGATTTACATATCATTTGGGTCTAAAGTGTCCTAAGGGGTGTTTTCTTCATCACCAGGTGTTAGGTACGATTGAGGAAGAAGATGGAAAACATATCATTTTAAATGCATTATTTCCTCATTGGGCAGAAAATACATCCCAGGAAGACCGTATTATTCTTTACATTGAATATTATGCCTCAATGATTTCTGTTTGATTTGTATCCCATCCTTGAAGACTAATACTACTTGGTTCACACCAGGGGTAAATATCCGCTCCAATGAAGTTGATAGCCTCCATTCCAGACTCAATACATTCATTACATGTGCTCAAACTATCATCAATGATGGCGTTAATACCAAGTGAACGACAAATGTCTACTTTTTTGATTTCATTTTCAGTAAAACTATTCGTGAGAATGACATCAGTAAAAATACCTGGATAAAATCGGTCAATCCAAAGTTCAGTAAGTTCTCTGACATCATCTTGGCGCCCCGTGAGGATATACATTTTAGAGAAGTTTTTCTTGAAGTTGAGCATAGCGGGTTGAGAACCCAAAATTGGTTTGAGATAGACAAATTCTTTGGTTTTGTAAAATTTATGAAGAATTTCTTGAGATTGTTCTTCTGTACAATTGAATATTTCCCGATAAAGATACCTGTACTTCGGGCGTGTTGGAAGTGCGACACCTCTCCACCGAGCCATAGGTTCAAGGAGGTTTACAAGTACTTCATCGACATCTACAGCGAGTTTACGTTGCATCTTTACAGTTTGTGTATATTATTCATAGTCCCGAATTACCACACCCACTGGAAATCTTGGTACCCCCAAAGCTGTAAGATTTTGAAAACGAACTGTGAGAAGTTTTCCAATATACTTACTTCGATTAGTAAAGAGGACCTCACGTTGTTTAATAGTTCCCTCAGGTTTAACCGTAAACTCATGACCATCCTCAGTTTTACAGACCCAAATGACAGCATCTGCATCCCTTCCCTGTCCACAATTTGCCCCAATAATTTCATATTCCTCCGTTTGGAACTCCTTGAATTTAAGTAGGTAATTACTCCGTGTACCTATTTCATAGATGCTCGTCGCTTCTCTAATCATGATGCCTTCGTGTCCCTGTTGAACAAACTTCTTGTGATAATTGGAAATATCAGACTTCTTTTGGACAAGAATAGTCTCTACGGTCACCCGTTTCTGTCGCTCTGCAAATGGAAGATACGGTCTATTTGTATCAAAATAATCAAATACATGAAATTGTAAATCTTTGGGATTTGTCTTGAACATACTCGTAATCTCCTCAAAAGTTTTACCAGGTATATAGCATTCCCCATCTAACCATTCCCCATCTTTAAGATTTTGTGCGAGATGCTCAACATCCTCAACAATCTTACCAGTTCTGGAATAACACCCTTTTGTAGAGACAAGAAGACGTACACCATCTATTTTGGGTTGAACATAAAAAGGCTCCGTGATATAGTTTTCCCTATCCTCCCATTTATTCGCCAACATCGGGAGAATTTGTACTTTTTTTGCGTTCTCGTTTGCCCACATAGTGTTTGCACGAAGTATAGCCTTCTCATATCCAGTTGTGACATGAGTCCTAGATGTTGTACATTTCTCGCTTCCAAGGACCCCAGATATTTTTACAATGTCGGCAGTTCCATCCTTTAAATCCTCGACATGAATATCTGTGTACCTTTGACTTCCATTCTTATCCAATCTAATAATGCGTTCCATTATACGTATAATTAATTTCTCGACTTTAAATAGATGTCTTCACTCCCAGTTGTTAATTATGGTAGAATGGAACGACTTAAGCCTCCGCCATTCACGAGTATACCTATGAATGCGAATACGTTTGCAATCGTCTTTATGATTTTATGTGTATTGGGTCTTTACAAACGCTACGTTACTATTAATCAATCGCGTGCGCAATCTTATACTTTAGACACTTTGATGCCGACAAATAGAGGTCTTTCTTCATCAATCTCTTAAACTTCTTTTCCGGGATTTCAGTCTTCGCTGTGTACATCTTTTTGAGAGCATTCATAAATTTATCACAACTCTTCATTTCATCCTTGAGTTCTTGGTATTTCCCCCAAAATTCTGTACTCAATTGGTGAATCAGAAGGTACGCATTTTCACCCATGCGACGTTCTGAACCACCCAAAAACATGAATGTAGCCGCAGAACAACAGGCACCTTGGGCAATCGTAATGACTTTGACTCTCGACTTCTCAAGTAAATTCTTAAGCGCTAACCCAGAGAACATATCACCACCCTCACTCATGATGTGTACACGAATTTCGGGTTCATACCCAATGAGTAATGCCTTTTGTTTCAAAAGACGAATCTCAAGTTTACGGAAAGATTCTACAAACTCAAGAGTATTCTCAACTGTAATCTCTCCATAGAAGTGGATTTCATTCCCAATAGTCTTTGTGTACTCGGGTTCATCTTCTTCTTCACGTTCAACGAACTTTTTCGATAGCATTTTTCAAAGCTTTCTTTATTCTTGTGACGTCTCTCTGTTTTAATTTACTTCCAACTGCGAGGTGATTCATGATGTCAAAATCTTGGGGAGTTAGAGAGTACTCCATCATTGGACCAATATCACCCTCTTCGGCATATTTCTTAAGAAGACACAGGTCATCTATATATATCCCATATCTCAGTTTATTCTGTATCTCCTTGTACTTTTGACTTCTCATTTTATAGTTTCCATACTTTGTCCAACAACTTCCAGGTCTTACTTTCTCACTCACGAGAGCTTTACCAAGTGATGATTTTGGTATCACGACTGCATTCAGAATGAAATAGGGCATTAAATTCCAATCCCCAGATGAATACATTTGGGTGTCGTAAATATCAGCATCTGAAAATCCACTCGACGCTCGTAACATATCAACGCCTTTTGAGTCCAAGTAATTCTCTTGAAAAATATCCCATATGTGTCCATGTTCATGAATACTCTTGGGAAAACCAATTGGTTTTGAGTCACAAAGAAGTTCGGTGATGAATTCCTTGGGGGTTTGGAAAACATCTTTAGTATCAAATCCATCCAAGTATGAAAAGAAGTCCCGAATATTACCATTACACCGAACCGCTGCATTTTCAACTTGAATGGTTCGAACATCTGTGAGTGTCATTAATTTGTCGGGTTTATGTTTTGGTATGAATATAGTTTCAAAATTTGGAAACATACACATATTTGTAGATGTCACCACAAGTGACCCGCGAGTGATGCGTTCACCATCGGAAACTTGGTCGATGAGAGCCTTAAAATCTTGGTTGTAGTCCTCGATGAACGCATGTTTGGCGATACCCTTGATAAATGGTATAAAATTTGATTTGTTTCTGATATGTTCTTGGGTTATCTCAACACTATTTGTTTCGTTTAGGACTGACTCTAACACGTATGTTTTCCCAACACCCACAGCTCCGCAGATAAATACATTCTTTCGCTCACGAAGATATCTCTTTAACAGTTCGATTTGTTGTGTGTGCAACGTCGTTGTAATCGGCTCTTTTTTTTGTTCAACTATCTTAATGAAGGAATCCATTGATGATCTTACTAATCAGGCTATAGATTTAGTGCTGGAGAACGACGCACTTCATGAACGTATCGTGAAACCTTTAAAAAGGAAAATTTTACCATACGCTGCGTGTGCTATTTTATTGAATTTGGGAATGTTTATACTCATGGTCTACCTAGCACAGCGTATAACAAGTCTCCATGGTATAACGCGACCATAAATTTTCTGTATACATAGTATTATAGATGAACGTAATATTTTGGATTCATCTTGCTTTTCTTATCGCCATTTTAGTTGTTCCATTTACAAATGATCGTAGAAACTTGGAGTTTTATTCCATACTCATACCATTCTTATTCTATCACTGGTCAGTGAATGATGATACATGCGCACTCACGCAAATGGAAATGGTTGTTACAGGACAACAGAAAGAGGAAACATTTATGCATCGTGTTGTAAGTCCAATTTATAAGATGGAAGATAATGACGTAAATAATCTAACAAAAACCGTATTCTTCCTTTTATGGGCAGTTGTTCAATATCGCCTCGGAAGATTTAACGTGTTCATTGATGACCTAAGATTGGTGTTTTCTGGAAAAACTCCAAAGTAAAATGTTGAACTGGCGTGAACAGGAACTTCTACGCCTCCGAAGAGAATATGATTTCTGTAAGGGCACCGATATAAAAGATGAAGCGACAGGTGAACTCAGGTCGGAAGTTCTTGAAATATTGATAGATTATCACGAGAGATATCTTGGTATAAAGTTTTGGAACGATGAAAGAGTAGAAGCCCCCGAAACAATGAACTTTTACGTCGACGTCGACAAGGAGATTGAGCGTTTGGAAAACATACTAGAAGACAATGAACAAAAATATCTTGATAACATTGAAGCTTTAGAAGCTAAAGTCAAAAAAATAGGACACAAGTTGGACCATACACAATCTTCTGTAAAACGAGAAATTTTGGCGCGTCACATTGATTTCTATGAAAATGAAATTGAAAAAATGGACGACGCCATTGAAATCATTACGACCAATATCAATGGAAAGATTGATAAGATGAAACAGATTAAATCTGAAAACGAGGAGCGTAAAAAGAAGGAAAAAGAATCACTCGAGTATAATATTCAAAATTTAAAGGACGCTGTGCACCGGGGCAACAGTAGTGAAATTTTCAATATGTTCAAAAGTGTTACGAACGCACTTGACCTCATTAGAGCGGAGCTTCGGAAGGAAGCCTAAATTGGTCAAAGAAGTGTACAGATGTTCTAAAATGATGATAAATAATCATACAGAGTGCATCTGCGATATCATGTTTTCTCTCATAGGGTATGTCACCCACAATATACTTACTCGCGATTGAAATTGTTCGCTCTTTGCGTTCCTCATAGTTGAGGTGTCGCATACCAAAATGCGTATGCATGCTCACAGGTGAAACTAGAATCACTTTATCTTTGAACATGTAGTGTAGAAGTATCTCGATATTGGTAAAGCCACCCGGTGGTTGTCGTTCTATAAGTATTGTGTCCGCTTCCTCAAATATATGTTTGTGGTCATCTACAAATAAAGGAATGAGGTCCACAAAGTCATTCGTATATATATACTTGTAATCTTCAAGACTTACTTTCTTTATAAAGTCAACTTTAAGTTTAGTACCTTTACTACACTCTGCGAGGACGAGACCCATATTATGATATCCAATATCTATCGCCAGTACCTTCATTTCATTTCTTTATCTAAAAAATATTCCTTAACTAATGTAATGAAGAATAGTACCAAGACCCAATTTCTTTGGTCAGCCCTCGTTGTACTCACTCTCCTTGTGGGATACATGTACCAAAATCCAAGAACTGTTAAAGTTCCAGTAGAAGTACCCGTTCCAGTACCAGTACCCTCTGAACCAATAATGCGACGTGAACGACGCCATGAACCCGAGTTTAGAGGACCACCAATTAAGCAATATAAACCAGGTCACATGCAACAGATGGGTATTTTAGTAGGTGATGGTCAAGAAACACTCCCTTTGTATGGAAAAGAAGTCCGTGGACGACGCGATCGCTACCACTATTACACGACGACGGGTGGAGAAAATTTGTATCCAATCCCAGTTACCTATAATAGCCGCGACTGCATGCAAGATATTGGATGTGAAGAAATGTATGGGAATGAAACAGTTTCAGTATTAGGTAAAACTGGTTCATACGCGGTAAATATGTACAGAACGGATGATTTTTTTTAAGACATACCAGCCTTTTTAGTTATATCTTTTACAGCACTCCCCATGGAGCTACTACTGCAACAACAGAATACAGCCATGGCTATCATCATTGGTGGAGTCTTAATTGGTGATCTGAAAATACCATATCCCATAAAACCCAAGCACAGAGCGCAACAAATAAGAGATGCGAGTGAAGGCATTGACATACCGGTATCCTTTTCCTCTTTCTTACCACCAAAGAGTGAAAATCCTAACAGTGGGTACAATAAGAATGCCATTTATTATACACTAACAAAAATTATTTCGGAGCATGTCAAATTCTCTCCCCTGAAGCCCTGAGGCTCTCGTGTATTTTGCTTTGATACGCAAGAGTTGCAAAATCGTTTCATCATCCAAGTTTTTACAAAAGTCTTTCTTTGCCTCTAGGTCATCAAGTTGTCCTAACTCTTTCTTTGCCTGGACAAAGGGCCATGTATGTCTTCGTAGCGACTCAAGTTCATCTTCAAGTTGAAGAAGTCTTGGAAGAATTACGTATCTTATGAGTTTGTTTGTCTCATGAATATCATCACGCCACTCCATCGTATATGTACAACACGTGACATCTTTAAACTTATCTTAAAAGTTTGGTTATATAAATAAACAATGAAGACTCTAAAAGTCTTTGGGTCATACCGTCCAATTGTAGCTGCGTGTAAAGGAGAAGATATTCATTATCAAATGAAAAAAAGAGAAATCACTCGAGCAGCTCTCGAACAAATGTATAAGTCTCCGTGTCTCCATGAACCAAGACAGATGACTGTCAGGCAAATGCGTCTAAAAATGCTTTTACATGAAGCTCTTGACGTCGCACATGCGATATGTGAACGCGAAGATATCCATGAGTGTTCTCAAGCTTGGGAAATTGTTGATGAGATTGATGACGCTGCGACTAGAGCTGGGGTTTGGTACAGATAATTTTACTATAGTATATTAAATGGACTACGACGAACTCAAGTATAAGGTTAGCTAATCTTAAGAGACGAGGTCTTACAAGTAATAATTAAACTTTTACACCTTTTTTCCACTCACTATTGGATTACTAAGACATTTAGAACTGGCGGGACCGGTATAAGTTATCTTAGTACCCCCCTTATCACTTTCAGTATATGTATCTACTTTAAATCCACTCGTAAGTATAAATGATTTAAATTCTATACCATTACCAACGCTAAATTCCGTTTCATTATCTAATTTCATAGAAAACACACCATCTCCACTATAATCACATTCCGGAAATAAATGGAAACCTGGTATTTCTTTGTACTTCTTTTCACGTGCTTCAATTTCCTCCTGTCTCTTTGACTCTTGCATTGCTGTATAAGCCATATAAGCACTACTACATACTGAAGATACGCAACATACACCAATAAAGAAGATTCCAGCCATTTATGTATACATATATTATATAATTTCTATCCCAAAACGCTTAGACATGAATCTACGAACTTCTGGGAATGTTGGTTGACTCCAAAGATACCAACGTGACCAAAATCCAGCTGTATCAATACCAGATAACATCCATTGTTCCTTGTCACTGGTATTGATTCCAAGCATACGTTTATGAATCTTGGAGGGATCTCTTTCTGCTATAATCGATTTGGGTATGTTCCCACCGTGTCGGAGAACATACGAGCGCATTCGTGAAGGATTCTTGTGTTTGGTGTAGTCTGAATAACCACGTGCACCAAAGTCAACAGTCCTGCCGTCAGGTAAAATTGCCCTAAACTTCTTTGTACGGTTAGGGCTACGAGTAATTTTGACGAGCATACTTATAATCTATGAATAATTTATTTTCGGCATCCTCCACAGTAGCCTTCCTTTTTGGGGAGCAAAAAAAGGTGTTCTTCACCACGTTGCACCCGGTACATGTGATCATACATGTGGAGGAGAGCCATGGCAAATACCGCAGTCGACACAACAACGGTATTCATCTTACGCGCATTGTACGCATGCATCGCAACAAACGCGAGAATCACCAACTGGACAAGAGTCACCTTTGGCATCACAAATCGTTGTTCCATCTTGGGGGTTTCTTTGGTGGGTTCTGGAGTATATCGTTCCATTCGCTTGCCGTAACCTGGCATTTTTATTTTATACAGAGAAATTAATGTGGCGTATCCTGTTACTACCACTTGTTCTGGTGCTCAACGATTTTCTAAAATCCCCAATAGATATCCTGTACTTCCAGAAACCATTGAGGTCCCTCATAGGTATGAGAAATACCCTGGTTGACCTTCTGTACCATAAGTTGGACTATAATGTCATGGATTACGCAAATCTTTGGTTTGTTAAGGCAAATTATAACAAAATATTATACGAATATGAAAAAGGTTTATCTCAGGCTACAAAACATTACTTTCATACACTTGATCCATGGTTTGAGAAGAATGAGAAGTATTATTATTACAATGTCAAAGACTTTCCTGAAATTCAAAAAATAATTGATCAAATTCCATGTATCGACAAAGAAACTGCAAAGTTCGCAGTCATGGATGCACCTATAAATATACCAGCACATCGAGCTGAGAGTAATCTTACGTTACGATACCATCTGACCATACAAAGTGGTCGTGATTGTGTACTCTATACGGAGTATGAATCACACGTACACCAACCGAGAGAAGCATTTTTATTTGACCACTCAAGATATCATCGAGTCACGAAAAGTGGATTTAAACGACGAGTTGTTCTCATATTGGATATCTTTAGATTCTAAAAGGTGTTTACGACATACGGCACTATACATACCAGTACCACCAATCAATTCAATCGTATCATTTTTAACAATTCTCTTTGTAAATGGACCGGGTGTTCCATCACAGCAATCCATACACAAAGCGGATAACTTCACGACATCGGTCGCCATTGGGATACAATCAATGATTTCACCAAACTTCTTTTGTTTATAGTCTCCATCGAGACCCGCCAAGATTACTGATTTACCCACAAAAAGACACATTTCTACAAAGTCTTTGAGATTTATAAAAAACTGAGCCTCATCGATGGCTACAATCTGTGCGCTACAAAAAGTACTGCTTAAGATACATTCGGATATGTGGTGTACTTTGATACATGGAAATACAACACCATCGTGGGTCTTCAAAACTTCTTCAGAGGAGCGTGTATCTTTCGCGGAGTTTACGACGACAACATCCTTACCTATACTTTTTAGGCGCTTAAGTCTTCGAATAAGTTCTGATGTTTTACCAGAAAACATATTTCCCATAATAATCGTGAGACCCATTCCTATAAAATAATATTTCTTTTTTATAATGGTTGATATACAACGAGCGTATTTCAACGGACACCGTGGTTGGGTATCGGCAAAAACAGGAAGAGTTCGTTTTGGAAACACAATTTATCCAAACATATTGGTGGCTGTCCAACATCTCAGTCAAAAATAATAGATGACCAATAATAGGATGCCTCTCACAGACCAGGAAATTTCTAAAAAAGTCGGAGAGTTGCGTAAAAGTAAAGGTCCTATTTACGCCCCCCTCAAATATTTCAGGGGTCTCAAGACACGCAAAGATGTTGAGACCCGGTACACAAAGATGCTCAAGAAGGATTATACGGATTTTAAGACAGACGAGGGTATCCAGGCGAAAACTTCATCGTACACCAAAAAGTTTCGAGAAAAGTATCCAGGTGTCAAGTCCCTCCCGGATATAGCTCAGGCTACAAAGATACCTCTCAAGACACTTCAGACGGTGTACAACCGAGGTCTCGCCGCGTGGAGAACTGGGCATCGTCCAGGCGCTTCTCCCCAAGCATGGGCGTATGCGAGAGTTCATAGTTATGTGATGAAGGGGAAGACGTACCATACAGCGAATGCGGATTTGAAAAAAAAATATTTGTTAATACTATAATTAACAATGAATACCATGCCAACAGAAGCAAACAAAAAAGCCGCCGTGAAAGCTAAAGTGAAACTCACAAAAATAGTAAATGGGAAACGCGTTCAGAAGACACGTGAAGAACTTTTGAAGAATATTGAGAACAAAAACAAAAAGGGTGTCGCCAATCAACCAAAAAAGATGTCTGTGTGGGACAAACGATATTTTGCTTTCGGTAACCGTTATAAGTATGCGAATTACCCATTCTTAGGTGATAATTTAAGCGACTATGCGAAGAACTATGCTGGAAATAAGACGGCTAAACTCGAGAACTACAAGGTTTTATTGACGAAGGCGGAGAACGAGGCTCGTAGAATGTACAATTAAAACATATTACACAGCTGATGATTTAAAATCACAGATCTCGGCGTACGTCTCGTATCACCATTCTCTTTTTATCAAGTGATCTCACCTTCACCAGGATGTCACACACCAAGTAAGTGAGTTTATTTGTCTTCTATTTTGGAATGATTTAATTGGACGTTATCGATACTAGATAATAACATATCTCGCACGACGTCATATACAACTGTAAGTAGGGCAACTTTGTATGCTAAAAATCCCCATAGAGTCGCACCATAATCAAAATCAAATTCAAATGGAGCGTGATTCCACATCGTTTCAAATAGAGCTGTACCGATGGGTACAAATAACTGTGTCTGAAATGCTGGCTTTTCAATAGTATCTACGTGTCTTGAAAGCAGATTTATATAGCCTAAAGATGAAATAACCCCAAGTGCGGCAGATACACCCTCTTCGGCACCTTGTGTGATGAAGTATGTTGATGTAAGTGCGGTACCATAGGTAAATGTTGTTTTGTTAATCTTAAACTTGAGTTGTTCATACTCGGTCTTGGGAGCCCGAGCTCGCACGATGCGATTATGAATACTCCAACCAACCTTCATTTGTTATAATACACCCGAAATCTTTAAAAGGAATAAAGATTAGAACCTCAAGTGAAATATAAATGAGCCTTCGTGTTAAGAGATTAACTTCCGATGCTATTCTTCCAACTCGTGGTTACGGTGGTGCTGTTGGATACGATTTATACAGCGTTGATGATGTTGTTATTCCGCGTACGCACAGGGCTCTCATCTGTACTGGGATTGCGATAGTTGTACCTCGAGATGTTTATGGTCGCGTTGCACCTAGGTCTGGTCTCGCGGTAAAACACGGAATTCAAGTTGGTGCCGGGGTCATTGACCCAGATTATACCGGGGAAATCAAAGTCGTTCTCTTCAATCATGGAGACAAAGACTTTGAGGTAAAGAAAGGAGATCGTATCGCGCAACTCATTCTTGAACGTTGCGAGACACCCCCGATTCAGGAAATTGGTATCCTCGAGGATACCGAGAGAGGTGCTCATGGATTTGGTTCAACCGGGGTCTAATATTCAAGAGGTTAATTAATTTAAATACCAGAGTTCCTCTGCAACTGGCATAAACCTAATATCCTTGCGCATCGCCATCCACATTTTTGCATTATTAATATTCGGATAGGACCATAAAAGCCACCTATCCCAATATTCTTCTGAAAACCAGTCGTCCCAATCTTCATTCGTACTGTTATCCACCATAAGCATACCTCTATGAATTTCGTGAATATCCGTCTCTACCCGCAACTTCTCGGGAACGATTGCCCCCTTCTCTATAAGATGCGCTCTCATGCGTTTGGAATTATGATGTTCCGTGTAATCCTCAATCCCAACTCGTCCAAAATGAATGGTTATTTTATTTGGAAGAATTACCCTATATTTATGATTCACAGATAGACTTGGACCGAGGATAACGTGCATTATATCTTACCACGCGAATACATTTACTTTTTATTTACGCGTGATTGGATTCTTGAACATTTATTAAAGATTATATTTGAGGTCTATGTATGAAGTCGTATACGTCGGAGGATGGTATTACCATCAAGGTAGGTGAAAATGCAAAAGACAATGATGAACTCACACTGTCGAGTTACCCCAAAGAATGGTGGATGCACGCGTCTGGATATCCTGGGTCACATGTCGTCATATGCTACGAAGGTGATACTGTACCCAAAGAGACGAAGCGGGACGCCGCAGTTCTCGCGTTACATCATAGTAAAGTACCAAAGACTAAGATGTCTCTCGTAGATATGATCCGCGTAGAACAAATACATAAATATCCATGTTCAAATCATGGACAAGTACAACTTGTTGGTAACTATATGACATTTACAATTTTTATGGATAAGGAGAAACCGAGATTAAAAAGACTCATGAAAAAAATATGAGTCTATTATAATATGTCCTGTCCATACAGTGAGCTATTAGGAAAACCAAAAGAAGGTATACATAGTTATCGATTTATGGATATCGCAGTCCTAGATGTTCTTGGAACAGTTTTAGGTGCTGCGCTCATCAGTCGGGCGACGAACTACTCATTTTGGGTTGTTTTGGTTTCCCTATTTATATTAGGAATCATACTTCACAGACTCTTTTGTGTTCGTACGACCGTAGACAAATTACTTTTTTAATTACCGAAAGCAACACCAGCCATACCATTCTTGATACGAAGAATGTTATAGTTGACTGCATAAACACGGTGAAGTTGGTTACCCCCAGATGGAGTCATAAGAGATAACTTCGCATTATCGATTCGAGAGAAGTTGAGCGTACCAGTGGGTTGCATCTTGCTCATCGTGAGGCAGAAAGGCCAAGAAAAGGTCGCGAGATCATCAATGACATCATCGGGTAAGTCCGTGCAATGCATTTCTGGAACAACATTGTGGTGGTACACGTTTGAGGTTTCTTCAAAGAGAGCGACACCGTTAATGTAAAGTGACGACTTTTGGAACGTAAATTGAGCATCCCAGTTTGCAGCGGTTGCGTTACCCGAAACCAAGTGAAGAGACTTCACTGGGTGATTAAAATAGGTAAGATCAATTTCAGTCGCCGTATTCGATGAGATTTGGTACTGCGTTTGGGTGATAAGCATTTCGTGTTCTCTCTCGGTGAAGAACTTTCGCTCGTCGGTATCCAAATAGATGTAGTTACCATACACCTTTGGTCTTTCAAGTGGAGTGTACCCATCGCGGCACTTAATACGGAGTTCAACGTCGTGGTATTGAAGCGCCACAAGTGGGAGACACTTGGTAAAGTCTTCCCCAAAGAAGAATGGAATCATAAAGTAGTTCTTACCGTGGTTTACCTTGGCGGTATTCAAAGTAACTGCACACGAGGCTTTCGCTGTGTTATCACGCATAAGTGGATTGTGAACGCCTTGAATGAAAAGAGAATCAAGTTCAGAGACCTTTTGACCACCAATCCACAATTCAAACGTTGTTGGGTTCGCGGCGTCGGCTGAAAAGAAACCATCGGTATTGGTTTCAGTGTTAGAAATATTGGTACCCTCAATCCAGATGTAGCTCATGAGGTCTCCCTTTGAGCGGATTGGAATAACAACTTCATTTGAGGCTCCGAACGTACCGATGTAATCCATACGCTCTGGCTTCATCGCAAAATTTGTATAGCGTTTGTAACTTTGACGGAAAAAACTGACTTCTGGGTTACCAGTAATGTAGACATCCTGAGCACCCACTGAAACAAGTTCAATCAAGGCAGCTGACATTTTACTACTAAACGATATTAAAATTTTGGCTCAATGAATACATAAGATGGTCGTCTTCCAAGCACTGACTTGGGAGGCACGAGACAAAGATGATGAACATCTCATTAGTATCTTTGGTAAGACTGAGGATAGTAAGTCTGTATGCGTGACAACGGCGTTTCGTCCGTACTTTTTTATCAAACTTCCTGGAAATATAAATGAAAAAAAAGTCAAACAAATTTATAATATTCTTTCCCAAAAATGTAAAGATTCATTGACAACTTACTCGTTTTTTAATTCAAAAGATGTTTGGGGATTTCAAAATAATGAGGAGTTTCCATTCATGAAATTAGAGTTCAAACATCTACAAGCGAGACGTCTTGTTGATTCATTTTTAAAACAACCTCTTGATAGGACCCCGGAACTCCAAGAAATCTTTGGTGTTCGTAACGTTAAAGTCTATGAGTCAAACTTAGACCCGATGCTCCGTCTGATGCATCGTACTGGGATTCAATCTACGGGTTGGTTGGATACTGGGGATTCGTGTGTTCGTTCACATCTCGCAAATGTAGATATTGACCTCTTCTGTAATAGTTGGACTACACTCAAGCCTGTAGCTCGAGATGATATCGCGCCGTTTGTTGTGGCTTCTGTAGATATTGAATGTAACAGTTCTACTGGTAAGTTTCCTGATGCAGATATTTTGGGGGACGCCTGTTTTCAAATTGCTATTTCTCTGTGTAAATTTGGCTCCGATGAACCTTATGATAAGACATGTCTTTGCTATAAACAAACCGACTCCGATTTGGAAGGCTGTAGGATTTTAAGTTTTGATACTGAACGAGAAATGATAGAGGAGTTTCAAAAGTATATTCAAAAGAATGATGTCGATATCATCACGGGTTGGAACATATTTGGGTTTGATTTTGAGTACATTTATAAGAGAGCTAAGGTCACGAGATGTGACCCAGACTTTTATAATTTGGGAAAACTACGGGAAACTGAATCTGAACTTGTTATTAAGAAGTTGTCCTCGAGCGCTCTTGGAGACAATGTTCTCAAACTTCTCCCCATGTCTGGACGTTTCATATTTGATATGTTCCATGAGATTAAGAAGGGATACAAATTGGATAGTTATAAGTTAGATAATGTATCAAAGCTCTATTTGGGTGACCGAAAGATAGATATGGCTCCAAAAGAGATGTTTGCTCGATACAGAGAAGGTGACCCTATAAAACTACGAGAAGTTGCTGAGTATTGTATTAAGGATACAATTCTTCCACATAAACTTATGAAGAAGTTATGTACTCTTCTAAATCTGGTTGAAATGGCGAAGGCTACTTGGGTTCCAGTGCCTTTCCTCGTTGAACGGGGACAACAAATCAAAGTATTCTCTCAACTCACAAAGAAGGCGAGGGAACTTGGATTTATGGTTCCGACCATTCGTTACGGTGCGCTTCCCGAAGAACCTTATGAGGGTGCAACTGTTCTTGATGCTCAAAAGGGTGCGTACTATACACCGATCACAGCTCTCGATTTTGAATCTCTGTACCCATCTATTATGGTGGCGCACAACCTTTGCTATTCAAGTTATGTCATGGATGAGAAACAGTATGGTAATATCCCAGGGGTCAACTATGAAACCTTTACTGTCGGTGACCGAACATACAAATTTGCTCAAGATGTTCCAAGTCTCCTTCCTACAATTCTTATGGAATTGAAACAGTTTCGTAAACAAGCTAAGCGTGATATGGCGAATGCGACTGGTTTTATGAAAGAGGTCTACAACGGCAAACAATTGGCTTATAAGATTTCGATGAACTCTGTATATGGTTTCACTGGTGCTGGTAAGGGTATCCTTCCATGTGTCCCAATCGCGTCAACGACAACCTCAAAGGGTCGAAGTATGATTGAGGAGACAAAGATGTATGTTGAAAAGAACTTCCCAGGTGCAAATGTACGGTACGGGGATACCGATTCAGTGATGGTTGAGTTTGACGTCGGTGGTCGCACAGGTATCGAGGCGATTGAATACAGTTGGAAGGTTGGTGAACAAGCGGCAAAGGAGTGTAGTGCACTTTTTAAGAAACCAAATAATTTGGAACTTGAAAAGGTATATTGCCCCTATTTCCTCTATAGTAAAAAGAGATATGCCGCAAAATTGTGGACACCTGGTAAAGATGGTAAGATGCACATGGATTATATTGATGTTAAGGGTCTTCAAATTGTTCGACGCGATAATACACCCCATATGCGCGAGGTATGCAAGGAACTTCTTGATGTCATTCTCACCTCAAGTGACCCAGGTCCACCAAAAGAACTCGCAAAGGAACGAGCGATTGAACTTCTTTCGGGTGATGTACCCAATTCAAAACTTGTCTTAAGTCAAGGTCTCTCAGATTCCTATAAAGTTGGGGGTCAAACGGTATCGGTTACAAGTTCTGAAAGTGTAAATATTAATCAATCACATGTCCAAGTAGTTTCTAAAATGAGACAACGTAAGCCTGGTTCTGAACCACAATCTGGTGATAGGGTTCCGTATCTTATTACAAAGACTGGTGACCCTAAAGCAAAGGCATTTGAAAAGGCTGAAGACCCCAAGTATGTAGAGGAACATAACATTCCAGTTGATTATCATTATTATTTCATGAATAAGTTCTTGAATCCAATATGTGACCTATTGGACCCACTGTATGAAAATGTGAAAGAGGAAATCTTTGGTGATATCATTCAGCAACATAAACCCCCCAAACCCCCTCGAGAACCTGCGCTAAGTACTATGAAAAAAGATGAGCTCATCGCCGAATGTAAGCGTCTTGGTCTCGAAGAAACGGGTACCCTAGTACTTCTTCGAAGTCGTATCAAGGAAGCAAGAGCAAAAAAGAATGAATCCGTTGATGACCTATTTAAAAAATACGAGCTAGAAGAGAATAAGAATGACTAGTATCTATGATAAAATTACAGATATTATTGATGAAGAGTTGGACCATAGGGTAAATACTATCATCAATGACTATGCCAATATAATTTCAAAGAAACATAGTATCCCTCTCGAACTATTATTGAGAGATATACCAACGCTTCATACGGGTGCGATGTGTAAAGGTACAAAATCAAATGGACACCGCTGTACATTCAGAGGCATCAATGATGGATACTGTAGACATCATATAGCTCAACGTGACCGTTTGAAACAGAAAACATTACTTTTTTCAAGTGTCCACAACCATGGACCTGACCAAATGTTTGTAAAAGGATGTCCAGGGTGTAAAACCCCAAAGGAGCTTATAGATATAGATACTATATTATAATAATGAGCAAAAACGATATTCTACTATCATCTATAAACAGTTTCTATGACAACGACAAGAATAAATCTATACTATTGAATATACTTGACAAATCCAGTGGCATCTCACTCCGAAATCTGGAGTGGTTTATCACAAACTACGCAAAAAAGAACAATACTTCCTACCAAACAAGTGACGGTAAACTCTTTACTGTTCACTGTGCATACAAGTCAAGTCTCGATGGGTATAGTAAAAAACTGTTTGACCCTTTCTGTCGGTCACAAAAGTTTACGTACGTCATACCAGGGACATCTCATGAAATCCAAACAACTCTGGCTCAGTTGAATTTCATCAAATGGTGTATCAAAAATAAGATTATTGATTATATCAGCACTAATCGCGAATGCCTTTTTAATAGGCAATTGACATGATTCCTTTCTCAAAGACAAACGTTTGATATCCGGTATAGTACATATGCATTGAGTATGTATTCGAACTTGTATCAACTTCTGTTTTGTCTAGAATGACCTCTATATTTGTTTTATCAGACTTGATTTGACTGAAATCCAAGTTCCCCGATGGCTCCACATTTATCGGATGCATCGAGAAACTATACGTATATATATTTCGATAAGGTCTCGCCAATCTGTTGTGAAATGGCACAAGGTACTTGTAATAATTGTGTGTCGTATTGGTGACGTTTGGCATTTTTGTTCCATTTATAAAGAAACTCGCACTTTCCATGATTGGGTCAAAGAATGATTGTATTTGGTCAAAGCTTACGTTTGAAGAAAAGTTAAATCTGTTTTGAACATAATAGAGTTCTTCGTTATTCTCCCCAACTTCTTTGACTACATCTTCATCTTCAAATTTAGTATTACGAAGAAACCAATGAATACATTTGACTGGTATGTTTGGCACCAAGTTATTTCGTATGACGTACTTATCTGGCTCGGTTTCAATTTTTGGATGTTTTCGAACTAAATCAGTAATAAATGTATGTTTCTCATTCGCAAGAAACTTACGTTCCTCGGGACTCACTGTAATTTCTTCAGTCACTATGTTAAATGAAGGAAGTTCGAGAGTATCCGTTGTATCTGTGAAGAATGTTTGTTTATGAAACTCAAATTCAAATATAATCTTCTGACGGTACACCCCACACGTTGGAAAATATGGTCTCGTTGGTCTATTTGAGGCATACTCGTCACTCGCATACTTTTGCGTAAAGAAGAATTGCAGTGGTATCACCACATCTGAAGAATATCGTGCGACATCATCATTTAGAGTTGCTTCATCATATCCCAAATTTCTATTAATAAGAAATCTATTTGCTACCTTTTCTGAAATTTCTAAATAAAGCTCATCATAGATGATTCCCCAATCGTCGTAAATCTTCTCAACCTCGATGTCGTCCACAAACATAGTCACGCTCTTAAAAATATGTCGTCCCAACTGGTCCGCATAGTTCCCAGTTGAAATACCTGGCATAGTTATGCTCACATACATATTACTCAGAAGGTCGCCCATATTTGTTGGATTGAATTGTACTTTTATAGTTTGACCAAATGGCCAATTCCCTATAGTACCCGGATTTACAATATTCTTACTTCTATGATACTTTCTAAAGTCTGAATGTCTTTTATTGGCGGTGTATTTAAAGAAGGATTCGTCTGGATCTTTGGAAAGCAAGTATGTATCTTGCTTCCCAATAGCCTTGAGCGATATTTTCGCAGCTTCACCCATACCTATCTATGACTTACATATTTTTAATATCAGATTTCCACATATCAATGTGACTTGTCTTTTTCATTTCTTCCAATTCCAACTTCGCCTGCTTTGACTCTAAGAGAAGCTCCTTTACACTTTCCTCGGTGTACTGCACAGTCTTGATGTTGAGAAGGTAATCATAGGTTCCAGCGATTTTGGGGAAAATCGTAGACAACTGGTGCTCCAAATCGTCCCTCTTGCGCTTGAAGACGACGATATCTCCATTTATCACCATCGTCACAAACTTTGATTTGTATCCACACATAGTGGCTCTGGTCTCGAGAACCTTGATGAGGTGCTCCTTTCTCTTCTTGTAGTGTTCAAGTCGAAGTTCTACAAAGTCCTTCAGGATTTCTTCTGGACTCGAGTACTTGTAGATTCCTTTGACTGGGTGAAAGAGATGCATGTTGGACACGTGAAAGGTCTTACGCAACTTGAGGTCCTTGATGAGGTCAGTCCCAGTGTATCCCATAATTTCAAAGTGAACATCATCAGTTGTACTGTTGTTCGTAAAGTTTTGGATAAGTTTCTTTTCCACGAGGTCATCCAAATACTCCTTGTAATCTTGTGTCCAACGACCTGGGGGTAATTCGGTGACCACAATATTCGCACCCGACCATTTCCAAACACCCTCCATCATCCAAGTATCCTCTTCCTTATGAACTTGTCCCTTGAAGCCTCGGAACCATGGTCGCATCGGTACGATTGGCTTTCCATCCAATATTCGCTCAATATTAGCCTTGATATCCGAGGGATTGAAGGGTGGTATGTAAGAACTGAAACCTGTCCCGATACCCTCACTACCATTCACAAGAACCAATGGTATCGTTGGCATATAGAAGTCTGGCTCAATTGAATGTCCATCATCCTCGAGATAGTTGAGAATTGGGTCATCACGTGGGTCAAAAATCTTACGGGTCTCCTTGGAAAGCTTGGTGAAAATATAACGTGTTTGGGACGCATCCTTACCACCCATGAGACGGGTACCGAACTGACCACATGGCTGAAGAAGATTGATGTTATTTGAACCCATATAATCATTCGCCAACTTGACGATTGTATCTGCCAGAGATACTTCACCGTGATGGTACGAGGACTTATCTGCAACATACGCAGCCAACTGGGCAACCTTCATTTCATCTTTGAGATTTTTATGAAAGCACGCAAACATCACCTTGCGTTGTGACGGTTTGAGACCATCTGCCATATGTGCGATTGACCGTTTAAGGTCTGCCAAGCTAAAGTTGACCAGGTCCTTATGAATAAAATTGGTGATATCCAGTGTTTTAATCGAACCATAGGCAACCTCAAGTTCTGTTGGGTCTTTTGCGGTACTCTCGAGAAGCCAAGTCTTTCGGTCATCCGCCTTCTTCTTGTCGAAAGCCAAAATGATTGATTTGTCCGTCATAGTATCCGCATCGAACTTCACAGTGAGGTCTTGAATTTTCTTAAAGTAGTCACGAGCTTCCGCCGAAGTTGAAGTACCGAGACCCTTGTAGTACTTAATTGTCCACCCAGATTGACCAGTTCCAAACCATGTACGGAACGCAGAGTCAGTATAGAATGACTTGACTTGAGCACCCTTGGTTGCCTTGATAATTGGGGTCACCATAGAAACAACAAATCCCAATTTAAGTAAACTTGGCCAGAAATAGTGTATCATGTTGAGAATGAGACCTTTAATGTGTGAACCATCATTATCCGCATCAGTCATAATCATGAGACGACCATATCTGAGGTCAGAGACAGTTGTATACTCCTTACCCTGTTGAAGACCCAAAATCTTCTTGAGGTCATTGAACTCCTGATTCGATGTAAGTTGAGCCACGGAGGCATCCCGTACATTCTTACATTTACCACGAAGAGGGAAAACACCGTAGTAATCGCGTCCGACCACAGAGAGACCCGCAACTGCGAGGGTCTTCGCTGAATCCCCTTCCGTCACGATGAGTGTACACTTCTCGGATTGCGCAGTCCCAGCTTTGTTTGCGTCATCCAATTTGGGAATACCAGTAATCTTTGACTTTCGGGACCCATCAGACTTTGAGAGTTCCTTCATTTCCTTGAACTTGGAGAGCGCCAAGAGTTCTTCTTGAATACCAGTTTTGAGTGTATTTTTAATGAAGGTCTTCGGTGGCTCAAACTTACTTCCAAAGTCTTGAGCTTTTGAGGTACACTCCGACTTAACCTGGCTACTGAACGTTGGATTTTCAATAGTCGCCTTCACAAAGATATTGAAGGTATTTTTGACTTGTTGAGGTTTCAACTTGATTTTCTTCGCCATCTCATCAATGATACCAGAAGCCACAAAGGATGTGATATAATCCACATGCGTTCCACCCTTGGTCGTACAGATGCCATTAACAAACGAAACCTGTTCAAGTCCATTTTCGGATGGACCAATACATACAGTCCACCGTTCGGTTGTAACTGTACACAACTCCCCAATACCCTCATGCATTTTGGCATACGCTTCAAAGGTCATTTTGTCAAGAACTTCACCTTGAAGTTTAATCTTACAATTTGAACTTGTGCAAATATTTGCATCCCACACCCGTTTCTCGAAAATCTTGTAAATTGAGGCGTCCATATTCTTCATCCCAAATCGTTTCCAATCTGGAATAAAAGTAATAGACACAGAAGATGATGCACCCGCATACTTACCAATTGTCGGTGGATTACACTTGGTCATGTTATTGAGCCATGTTTGAGAATATACCTGTTTTGTTTCATGGTCCTTAATGACGATTGAGAACTCCGAGGAGTAAATATTCGTAAGCTTTGCCCCATACCCGTTGCGTCCGCCAACGATACGCTTTTGAGTATCATCGTAATTTGTACTCGTGAGAAGATGACCAAACGTCAATTCAGGATTCCAAAGACCTTCCTTTTCATGCATGCGTACCCCAATACCACCGAGAGGACCATTATTCTCGATAGTGACAGCCCCAGTCTCCTTGTTTATGTTTGCTGAAATGCTTGTAACATTTTTTGGATGAACTGAGTTTCGGTCAATCGCGTTGACCAGTATTTCGTCAAAAATTTTAAGTAAAGCTGGCGAATAAGAGAGGTTCTTTTTTTGGAATTGATTATTAGACTTGTTAAGAATCCAGTACGGTTCAGATGTGATGTCCACCGGACCAACGTACGAATCCGGTCTCTTAAGGACATGCTCAATGTGCGTAAGTTTTTGAATGCTTTCACCCATCTTTCTTTAATTTCAAGAGCGTCATTTCTTTACTTAGGTTTATTCTCATCGATAAATATATTTAAGTGTCGCGCCCAGTTCCCAAGTCGTCTATAGGAGATAGCGGTCGATGGAGGGGGTCCGAGTTTCATGATACCACACTGTCGCATGGTATGGAGGTGTGGATTATAACTTATATTCATTTCAAAACAACACTTGCACACACGTTTTACCTTGAGTCCAAAAAACTTGTACATGGATACATTATTTTGGAACGAAAGTTTGGAGAGTTCCAAAAATTTGTCAAGTAATTTCATTTCATACCGATGTTCTTTTTTGTAGAAGATATCGAGTGGACACTCGCACAAGTAGCAATTATATTTCCATTTTATTTTCATTCTTATCTATAGAAGATGGCTTACCTTTATCTTATAGCTGCGATCGTTGTTCTCTATCTCATCATGCAAAACAAGACGAGAGGTATGAACAAAGCGATTGAAAAACTTGTACGACAATCAGCTCGATATGCAGTCGCCGCTCAACAGGACGCATCCCCAGTCATCGCACTTTTACATGCCAACTACGCCGCTGGTTACTTTTACGCACTCAATGATTTTGCATCAGAATCCCAAATTCATAACGCAACTGGAATCGATGTTAAGAAGTTCAAAGAACATATCATCAATGTTCAAGATATGGTGACTCGAAAAACATCCGAGAAATGCCCGGAGTTTGCGGGACAAGTTGATCCTTACTTGGCTCAAATTGGTGGAGAGAGCGCCTAAGTCACCAAAAAGTTTCCAAACTGAAACTAAAAATGGAAGTCATCCGTGATACTATGTGGAATGCCTGTCTCTCTGATGCGGTGAAGATGTACCGTCTCAGAGAACCAAATGATAAATGTTATAAACTGGCGGATGCCACGTGGAAGTGTAAAATGGCGTACATCAAATACAATAATACCAAAAAGAATACTGCAATCGTGGTACTTGATACAGTCCCTGTTGTAGTTCTTGAACAGCGCACACATCACAAAATATGTGGTGCAATCACAATGTCTGGTAAGAAGTGTAACTTTAAAGCTGTGTGTGGAGACTTCTGTAGAAAACACAAAGTGACTACTGTAGTCTTGGGAGATAGAATGGATGTGAGTGGTCTCTTGAGCCAGTTGGATGGAATTAAAATCGGTAGCTAATGTAAAGAATGATTCTCGACCAAGACAGCCTTAGACCTGTAATAATAGCTATGGCTATTTACCTCACACTCGCTATCGTTCTACCTCAAATTATAAAGAAACCAACTGGAATCCAGCCCGTCGATGATATCGTGATGACGCTCATCGCTCAAAAAGGTTCATTGATGAGTGGTACTATCCTCATTGGTCTCGTTGTTCTGGCTACCAATTATATTGAAAACGAATTCATGTAATACATTCTTTCCACTCACTAATGTCTTTGTATATTCATGATCCATCGAACGAATTCTTTTCGTATATGCATCTCTCATGAACTCCAAGAGTTGATTTTTATCTGGTTTACCCCATAACATTCCCTTTTTGAAGAGAAAATCATCCATCTCCAACTCTTGAAGTCCACACTCAATCGTATAGGGTGTCTTAATGTATTCTGGGGCAGCCCCATAGTTCGTAATAATCACAGGTTTATCTCGCAGTGCCGATTCAACCGCACCCATACCAATACCTTCGGAACTCGAAAAACTTACATAGCAATCCGAACGATTATGAATATCATCCATCTCTTTGTCTGAGACGAGACCATTAATGATTTCAACATTTGGGATATTGATTTCAATAGGTCTGTTACAGGTTGCCTTAACGAGGAGGCGGGTATTTGGTTCATTGAGACGAATGAAGGCTTCGAGGATATCTCTAAAGTTCTTCCGTTGATCTATGATATTCCCAATATGATAAAACGTATAGGGTTTCTCGGGTGGTTGTGGAACGTATGCGTGTATGATATAGAACTCATTCTCAGGAAACTGACGAGCCAAAACTCGTTTACAGAATTCACTGGGTACTGCGACCTTCTTAAACTCTTTCATGATGAGACCATAATCTTCATGAACAGTTTCAGTTTCACACAATGTCATACAGGCAAGATTCTTCACACGAGTTTTGATATACTTTACATATTCCATATGTTGTTGAATTGGGAGAAGTACTACCAGACCATGTTCACTCTCAGGGAGTTCACTCCCAATCGTATGAAAGCATGTCTCACTAAATAATTGACTATATTTTTTTGCTTGTTGCCCAATACCACTGAGTAGAGTTGGACCTATCACGATCATTTGGTATAAAGATAATCTTGCTTTTATATATAATAAAATGGAATCATTGCGAAAAGAAATTAAAGATGAAATGACTCGTTCCCGTCTCGATAAAGCGAGACTTTATGAACTACTTGAAAAGATTGTGGATACCGTCGCGAATGGTGCTGGTCGTGAAGGACCAGCCGGACCCCAAGGACCAGCTGGTGCCCAAGGTCCTGCCGGTCCTGCCGGTTCAGAAGGACCAGAAGGTGTCTGCAAGTGTGCTTGTGTCAAGGAGGAAAAGAAGCCCGCCCCAGTTGTCAGCAAGAAGAAGTCTAGCACCAGCGATGCCTCCATCTAATCTTAAGTTCTTTCCACTGTTCTTCATCGTCTAACATCTTTGCGATACTAAATTCAACTTCCGTGAGTATTCTCTCATCACACACACAAGAAGCCACAGCTTCTATCTCTTCACGAGATGGAATACTTTTGACGTCTTGAAATTTATTAATAATATCTTCAATCATTTACTGAAATAAAGTTTGTATCTTTTATACCAGTAAGTGTTATCTTGGATTTAACTGTACTGGTTGTGGTGAGCCCCTATTCATGACCCACATAAATCCCCCAAAAATTGCTGCTAGTATTGCAACAAGTAATCCAAACGAATATTTTTTAGGGGACTCCTCGGGAGGTTTATCTGGTAATCTCTGTATATTTTGATTGAGAATATCAATTTTACCAAGTAACTTTTCGAACACCTGTAACATTTGATTATCTTTATTCTTTGGTTTCTCCTTAACATTTACTGTAACGATTTCAAGAATCATAAACCAACTCGCATCTGGTTGAAGAAGAACGTAGTCACCGTCATCTTGTTGTTCATAAATTGTAAAGTTCAATTTTTTAATCGAAATTGGATTGAAATAATTCATTTGACGATTCAAACCTTTCCATTGTTTATCTCGTATCACAGTCGCAGAGTTTGGTGTGAAGTGTCGCTCTAATGGAACTCTCGCCAGTATTTGTCCATGGCGTTCATCTAAAATCTGCGCAACCTTGGGGATTTCTGGACACACGATATCCACAAATTTAGCAATATCTGTGTGGAAACCATTTCCAGTATCAGCATCCCCAACCTGTGTGATATAAAAATCAACTATCTTAATCCCAATGACTTGACTCATATCCTCAACATGTGTATTTGATTCCAATGTAAGATCAAGTGAAAATATGTTATTTGTACCACTCACAAATTTTGAATCAATAAGAACATATTGGAATTTCTTTGGTATATCTTCAAGTGACATTCTAAGATATACATATATAAAAAATAGAACCGAATTCTTTACAAATGTATACCAAGGCTATTTATCGTACTGTGATTTCTATGGCGCCGTTTTATGCTGAAAACATTTGGAATTGGATGAGGACACTCGTATGGGATGCCCCTATGCGGTTTTATCTCGATGTCCAACTTGAAAAACAAAAGATTGAAAGAGACCTAAGTCGTCTCGAGGATTCAAATACTCACGAATAATGGACTACATTCCACTGGTCACCGACGACTTTAGACTAACCTTCTGTAAAGTTACAGCGCCATTGTGTCCCGATATTCAGCGTCTTATTTGGGAAAAAGTTCTCTACGAAGATATAAGGTTAGAACCACCACCAGCACCAAAAAAATGTCGTATTCGGTACTCAAGAGCTTTCGAGAACTTATCACCCCTAGGACATCAGCGCCACCTCCACTATTCCCCGACTATATAGTCATCAAAGCGACCAATGAGGCGGGGGAAGTGGTTATTTTACATTTACCGAAGAATTATAGCCTAAGTTACGATTAGACCTCTAGTAATTAATGGAATCTCTCCGCCGTACCCAACTTGAAAGCTTACTTTCGAAGTGTGAAGATGCTCTCTCACGCTTCAAAAAGAAACGTCGCGATACTTTTGTGACCTACGGGGATGCGACCCGCTATGATAACCATATTACACGTCTTCTTTCTCTGACTACAAAAGTTTCGAGTGAACTCAGGGACATTGTCTGTACCGAGGAACATCAATGTATAGACAGACTTCTCAACAAATATACATTGATGGATCTTCAAATAGAACTACGAACTGAATGCGATAATATAGATAAGGAGATTTGGTACATTGAACATTTTGATAACTGGACCAAATTACCAGAACGACAGGCATGTGAAACATACCCTCTCAAAGAGAGAGTTGAGTACTCCCGATGTCGCCAAAAGATGTTTGACCACCTTGAGTCCGACTGGAAAACGAAGACGTTTCCAACGCTGGCGCATAGGTTAGAATTCTTCTGAATTGTTATATAAGGATAACACACAAGTATAAGTAAAGATGGCGAAGACGTCCGTAAAAGTTAAGTGCTACAACCGCAACCAAAAGCGTCTCGTCGTACGCGCGACGTATCTTGATTCGGAGAGTGAATCATCAGATTCTGAATATGAACCCTCTGTAGAAAGTGAATCTGAGTCCATATCAGAGTCAGATTCCGAGGAAATCTCAGACTCCGAAGATGGTACGGATTACGAATCGGAAACTGAACCAGAATCAGTATCCGAGGAGCTTGATGACCCAAAGCCATATTTTGGACCCGGGTACAGAGTATATTTTGACAGCCACGTGGACAAGAAAAAATTTATGACTGCCTTTGGATTTTAATCTCCTAAGTCGACACTAGACATTTAATAATTATCGAAATATGTTATCTCAATTTGTATGGATTCTCGCAGTTGGTGGTATCTTCGCATTTGTCGCAGCCTTTGGTATTGGCGCCAATGACGTCGCTAACGCATTCGCAACTTCAGTTGGTTCGGGTGCTTTAACGATTAAACACGCAATCATACTCGCGTCTATTTTCGAATTCTCTGGGGCTCTATTCATGGGTGAACACGTCGTTAAAACAATTCAATCTGGTATCAGTAATCAAACTTGTTTTCAAGATGACCCAGGACTTCTTATGTATGGGTGTATGTGCGTTCTTTTATCTGTCGCAATATGGCTTGTACTCGCATCCTACCTGGAAATGGCAGTTTCTACGACGCATTCATGTGTTGGTGGAATGATTGGTATGACTATGGTCGCACGTGGTTCTAGTTGTGTCATTTGGTACGAGAAAACATCACAATTTCCATATGTCAAAGGCGTTGTCGCTATAATTGTCTCATGGTTCTTATCTCCAATTATTTCTGCTCTGTTTGCTGCTCTATTGTTTGTTATTCTTCGAAACTTTGTTCTCCGGTCCACAAACTCATTCAAACGTATGCACTATGTATTTCCAGTACTTGTCGCATGTACCTTCATTGTCAATACGTTCTTCATTGTATATAAGGGTGCCAAATTTTTGAAACTTGATAAAACATCGGTATCTACCGCATGCGCTGTCAGTTTTGGTATTGGTGGTGGCATGGGAATAATTACCTATTTTTTCATTAATCCATATGTTTTTAAGAAGCGTGATATTCAAGTACACATTCAGGAGATTGAGGATGGTACAGTTCAAGCTATCCACCAGAATGCTGAAAAGTTTGATGAACAAACCGAATATTCTATGCGATATTTACAAATTTTAACCGCATGTTGTGATTCATTTGCACATGGGGCTAATGATGTTGCAAATTCTATTGGACCATTTGCCGCTATTTATGTTATATACAAATCTGGAAAAGTTGAAAAGAATGCTAATATGGGTAGCGATGCATACTGGATTCTCGCTATCGGTGCCACAGGTATTGTCGCAGGTCTCGCTCTATATGGCTATAAAATTCTGTACGCCCTTGGAACCAAAATGGCAAAAATGACACCAAGTCGTGGTATCTGTATTGAACTTGGTGCCGCGTGTATTATTATTTTGGGTTCACGTCTTGGATGGCCTCTCTCTACGACACACTGCCAAGTCGGCGCTACAGTGGGTGTTGCGTTATTTGAGGGAACCGCCGGGGTTAATTGGAAATTATTATACAAAACACTCTTTGGGTGGGTCATAACACTCGTGGTGGTCGCATTATCAACCGTTATATTGTTTTCTCAAGGTGCATACGCCCCAATGGTCAAGTATCCTTCTTATATTCTCCACTAATAATAAACATGCGCGTACCAAGTTACGTGTACAAAAAACTTACACTCTTCGAAAAAATCAAACTAAAAATATACAATATGAAATATAATTATATGTTGGGTCGAATGGATCACCATATAATCAAATCACGTGATTATGAGGATTTAATGTATGAAAAAGATGCAAAATTAGAAAACTACGCTAATAAATTAATTATCAAATATTCTTAAACAAAACAATAGACGCAACGAGTTTGTTGAAATCCATTGAATGTACTGGCTGCTGCGATCGTATATGCGCCAAAATTCTCGACGTAGACCCACTCGCCGATTGCGAGGTCTGGTAGTTGACAGTGCTGTGTAATAACATCTATGGAGTCACACGTTGGACCAAAGACGACCGATTCGTATAATTTACCATCGCGCTCATTGTATGGTTGGAGTAACGGCTTCGCGTGGTCAAAGTAGACGCAGTTGAATGAACCGTAGATACCATCGTTGAGGTAGTACACAAAGTTGTTTTCATTCTTCTTCTTACCGATGATATTGGTCACGAGTGTATGTGAAGAACATACGAAGTAACGACCTGGTTCTGAAATGATTTGAATGGACTCATCTGGGAAGAAATCATCAATACCCCGATTGACCTCTCTCGCGATATCTTCAAACTTGACACCATCCTCGGTATCGTAACCTGGAAAGCCACCCCCGATGTCGACAAAGTTCATTTTGTACCCAATTTCCTCGGCAATATCAAAAGCATTCTTGACATCATTAAGGGCAGAATAATACGTCTTTGCATCTTGGCAGTTGCTTCCAACGTGAAATGAAATACCAATCACATTGAGTTGTAAAATCTTCGCAGTTTGAAGAACGTTACGGATTTCAACCTGGTCGACACCAAACTTACAGTTGAACTTACATATTGATTTGGAGTCGTCGGTCTTAATACGAAGTACCAATTTTGCGTGTGGGTGGTACAACTTAATTTTGTACAGTTCATGAACATCATCGAACGTCATGAGGTCCACATCCTCGGAGCGCGCAAACTTGATTTGACCACTCGCTTTACACGGATTCGCGTAAATAATATTACTGGGGTCAACGCCATGACTGATGACTTGACTAATTTCGGTTTTACTCGCGCAGTCAAATCCAATATCGAATTTGCTCAAAATTTTGGTAATCATTGGGTTTGGATTACACTTGACCGCGTAGAAAGGTTTTACACGGGGAAGAAGCTGTACCCACTTCTCATACTGTTCAACAATCTTGTTGACATTTACGATGTAGAACGCACTGTCGTCGTCGTTATTTTCCAAAAACTTACTAATAATATCTATCGTGTTTGTGCAACCTTCTTCGAAGATACGAACATCGCATTCTTGAATAAGACTGACAAGTTCTGGAAAGTCCTTCATATGTGATATATCTACGTGTTATTTCTTTAATCGCCTAAGTTCTTTAAAACTTTTGAACTATAAGATACAATGGACGAAGAAATTGAACTCATGCTCCGTGAACTGGAGCAACTAAATAAAGATATGGAAACAGTAAAGAACTACTATGATTTCTTCGCTCGTGGCAACACAACATCGTCACGATATAAGGCGATTGACGAAGAGACTGAGGTATCTTGGGTTCTCCGCGACTATCTTCGTAGGCAGTATACTATACTTAGTGACGGAAGGGATTCTATACTTTCTGAACTTTCTTGTCTGGAAGAAAGATACTTAGAACAGTAGGACGAACTAGTGATAAGAATGGAAGACCTCCGAGCTATCATGCAAATAATTGATAGAAATGCGGAGTCCATATCAGAAGGAGATTATCTCGAATTATGTAATCGAATGAAGACTTTGTACAAAACAAAGGGGGGATTCAAAACGATATTTAATTACGAAGAGCCTATGGTTACTGGAATGGTTCAATCCGATGAAACTATAAACTACTTTGAGAATTACTATTTCGATACAGCACTTTGTATAGATAAGACATTCTTAGACTTACAACTAGATTGTCTCTTGAGAGAGCGTAGCTTACATATGCCAATCAGACGGATTACAAAGCACGTTCGTACAAACGCAATAGCTCATTATTGTATCATGCATAGTATAGTGTTAGACGACCACACACCAGAATGTTTAAAATTGTATCACGACCAAAATGATTACATACTTGGGGAGTCCAGTGATACGTTTGAAGTGGCATTAGAAAAGTTGTACCGGTCGTACGTTCTTGTAGAAAATCAGTTTAGGTCAAAGCTTAGGGTACGCATCGAGAGTCTAGTTGAGAGGATTGATCATATGATTGATGACCTTGAACGACTGTAAAATAAAATATTGTTTCATATAAACAATGAAAAACACAAACACCAGGCAAGCAGTCACCTATATTGGCGCTGGTGCTTTACTAGCTATCATCGTCCTCTTTTTGATGGGTCGTCTCCGAACTGAACGATACGAGGAGAAAGCGTCTGAGCAAGAACTCTTGGACTTCTTGAACATGATGGAGTCGAAGGCGTCGACTGGTCCAGCGGAACGACAAATGATGTAATTCAATTTATTTTATCCGTACACAGTAACAACTACGGGTACAATGAATTCTTATGGAACTACACCACCACCCAAACCAGGTGGAAGTTCTACACTCTATATAATTGTATTCTTCCTATGCGTCATCAGTGCGATGGCAGGCTATTTTTACTTTAAGCAGACAACTACAGCCACCGCTTCCCAGAAAGAACTAGAGGCTCTTAAAGCCAGGAGCGATGCACAACTTAAGGAGCTCCAAACAAAGACTGAACAGGATATAAAGAATGCGGCAAGTGAGCTTGAAAAGGCATCTATTCTAGAAAAGGCAAATATTGATGCCGCAAAGCTAAAATTTGAAACTCAGGCTAAAGCACAACAAGAAGCATTAGCGGCTAAGGAAGCTGCAGGAGCTGCTTCAATTCAAGCGCAACAAGAGGCTTTGAAAAGAGCACAGGCTAAAATCGACAGTGACATGGCTGCAGCTACCCAAGCTGTTCGTGAAGCTACGGCTTTAAAGTCTGCCGCAACTCAAGTTAAAGCTGACGCAGATATTAAACAGCGTCAAGCCGATGAAGCTATGCAAAATGCTCAGAATACAAATGATGCAAATTTGAGAGCAATCGCACAAGAAAAGTCCAGAATTGCGGCGGAGGCGGCTGCGAAGGTTGCTGATGCGGATAGAAGAGCAAATGAGGCACTTAACGCTGCACGAGCTGAAGCTCAACGAGTCATTGATTTGAACAATAGATTACAAGCAGTTACGGCTAATAATGCTCAATTGCAAACTCAAGCTTCTCAAAGTGCTCAAGCTGCTCAAACAGCCCAAGCTCAAGCTGCTCAAGCTACTCAAAGTGCTCAAGCTGCTCAAGCTCAAGCTGCTCAAAATGCTCAAGCTGCTCAAGCTGCTCAAGCTCAAGCTGCTCAAAATGCTCAAGCTGCTCAAGCTGCTCAAGCTGCACTTACTGCTGCTACAACTTTACCAGATGGATACGCAGAAGTTGTATCAGGATTTGATTTCCCAGGAAATGATGTATTTCATTTACATGGTGGTACAAATCCAGTAGCAAATCAAACGAATTGTTTACAACAATGTCGTACAAATGCTGAATGTGACATGGTAGCATTCAATAATACTAAACAACTATGCTGGGGTAAGTCTGTAATAACTTCTGGAGTAGCAAATTCCGATCGAATTAATTATTACAGAAATCGTCCATCAGTATTTCTATATTTCCCATCACATGTTTGCCCAATTATGTTACACGCAGACCGTAGCGCGTGGACTAAGGAACAGATTACTGTCCAAAATATACCTCTTGGATGGACTTGGGAACGATTCCGTGTAGTACGATTAGGTAACGGTGAGTTTGCTTTCCACTCAGCAATACATAATCGTTTTCTTCGTATGAATCCAAATGGTTATCTAGAATCATCCGACCAAATAAATTGGAATGCATTGCCAAATAATTGGTCATGGGAACGATTTAAAATTAAGACAAAAGATGGTAGAACATATATTGAGGGAATTAACAATCTTGTTATAACTGCGAATGGTGCTTCAAATCGTGTATATGGTACACCATTAATGTTAACTAATGGAACTACTGTCAGCGATAGACAATGGATTAAAATTATTGATGCACCATAACCTAAGTCGTACCTAGACACCCCAAAAATTAACGTCCACCTCCACAATGGATTCCCTAATCAGTCTTATGTCCGCGATAGACCTCAACTCCAAGTTACTCCCAGAGGGGGATTACTTGAAGATGTGCAACTACATGAAGGATATTTACAAAGTGGTCCCCAGAGCTACGTCCCCGGAGGTATTCTTACCGCGAGTGAATGTGAATGCGGTGAGACCCCTCCCCGAGTCTGACTCAGACTCTGATGATGACGACGACTATGAAATGAGACCCAATGAACAATTGAGACAAGAACTGCATACGACATCGCTCACGATGAGTCGAACATCGTCTGAAATTAAACGGATTGAAAGTCGTTTGAAGTGTTTGAAGATCAAACAAAGAATTACGGAACAAATCAGAATGGATGCTGTGCGTGAGAGAGCCCAACAAATTGGGGTTAGAATACGAATCTATACTATGGAGGAGCTTCGTGCACACGGTCATGATGTACCAAATGAACGAAACTTTTATAGGAGCTATATGGACAGACAAAATGCGATTACGCGAGATATTATGAGAGACCTTCAAGTACAATTACCAATTTTGAATGAACGCATGCAAAATCTTACCCGTCGTTATAATGAAGTACGCTCACAATTACCATTGTAATATTACCTAATATGTCTTTTTACACCACCATTGGTTACCTCCTGTGTATTCGAAAATGATGTGAATGAGCGCACCGCATAATATGAGGAGAGCATAGAATGGAATATGAACCTGAAGTGATTTGAGAGCGTAGAATAGAGTGGCATTCATGACTCCAATGATTGCAGCTTCTATCATAACAGTTTCGACTGGTCTGGACATTTATTATACCCTAGGAAAATAAAATTGTGTGTCTTGCAAGACGACGGAAACTTAGTGGTATATGACTCAGCATCTAAGGCTACTTGGAGTTCTAAGGGAGGATTGGTTGCCTAAATAAAAATGTATGTGTATAGTAAATAAAATGAACCCCAAGATTATGTTTGGTGTAGCATTCGTGTGTTGTACGTGTATATCACTATCAACAGTAGCTGGTGGGTTTGCATCTATGGGTAGTCGTAGTGGTACGACCCCACCAGCTGTGGCAGCCCCACCAGCTGTGGCAGCCCCACCAAAATATAGATATGTTCGAATTTATAGAGACAAAGATGGCGATGACCATTGGATGAACCTAGCTGAAGTTGAAGTATTCTCAGGAGGAGTAAATGTAGCCTCTAGTAAGACTGTAACGGCGAGTAGTGTATATGAGTCAAATCAATTCCCCCCTTCATTTTTGGTTGACGGAAATAAGACCAACTTTGCACACACCCAAAATGGTTCCGTTGAATGGTTTCTTATAGACCTTGGGCAAGACTACGAGATTGAAAAAGTTGTGATTACCAATCGCACGGATTGCTGCCAAGCTCGTTTAAGAAATACTAAAATTCAGTTGTCTAAGGCAGCTGATATGAGTTCACCAAAGGAATCACCTATAATAACACGTCAACAAAGCGTAAACGCGATTATTACGTGGGATGTAAAAACAAATATGTTAAAAGTAGATGCCTATGAATGGGGTTTAATGGACCCCAATGTAGAACACAATGGATGGACAAATGACATCGCATCGTATGATGCATGTAGAGATTTAGCCAAGACTCGTGGACATCTCGCCTGGGGTGTGCAGACTGGTTATCATCCTGACATAAAAGCAGCTGGTAAAAGTATTGGTGGTTGTTGGACACGCCCAAATCTTACGAACTTTACCGGACTAGTAGCAGGTGATATAAATCACGTTTCTGGGTGTGCGGACCCAACTAAGAATGTTTCATCTAGATGTGTATAGTAACGAAACAATTTGTTCCCCCCAAATCAAAGACTTTGCCTAATCCCCAAAACGTCCACGAATGTACACCGTGCCCCCCAGTATTCCAAAAATGATTAAAATTTTATTTTTGAAAACTTAGCTCCCACATAGCCCTATGTACTGCCTCGAAGTTGTTGAAAGTT